>ENA-ORKV01001135-ORKV01001135.1-human-gut-metagenome-genome-assembly--contig:-NODE-1135-length-22621-cov-17.301100_pt1 | contig 22621 bp, 16 predicted proteins | sample MGYA00243058_ERZ508805 | MGnify/ENA primary metagenome ERZ508805 (study PRJEB26277, sample SAMN04329770) | human gut metagenome | biome: human-associated habitat | host: Homo sapiens | place: USA... | reverse complement strand
TCACTGCCGTAAACGCTGACCTCGACCATAGCTATAGGATCGGCATTGCTTCCTCTGAAGTAGAGCTTGTAGTCAGGTTCAAAGCCGACCATGAGCCAGCTTTCTGACTTGCCGGGAATTGTTTGTATAGCCTGACCTAAACGGGTTTTGATTTCAGTTTCCTGTGCTTCTGTAAGAGAAGTGCTTATCTTAGAATTAATAAATGGCATATGTTACCTCATTTCTGCGCCGCAGGCGCGTGGATTCATGTGATGATTATAGCACTTTACATATGTCAAAGAAATATATTAATTGTCAGTACCTTCCTTGATGCCGTGGCGCTCTGCATATCCAGTCAGGATAAGTGTAAGCGCGCCGTCGCCTGTTACATTGCAGGCTGTTCCAAAGCTGTCCTGAAGTGCAAATATTGTAAGCATAAGGGCAGTTCCAGTGTCGTTAAATCCAAGCACACCGGTAATAAGTCCGAGCGAAGCCATAACCGTTCCGCCAGGTACACCAGGCGCGCCGATTGCAAATATTCCGAGAAGCACGCAAAACAGAATCATAGTTCCGGCTGATGGAATAGTGCCATACAAAATCTTAGATACAGTCATGCAGAAAAATACCTCCGTCAGCACTGAGCCGCATAAATGTATATTTGCAAACAAAGGAATTCCAAAAGAGACCATGTCCTTTCTCAAAACCTTTGATTTGCCGGCACACTGGAGTGCAACTGCGAGTGTGGCAGCAGATGACATTGTTCCAATTGATGTAAGGTATGCAGGACCGTAATGTCTGATTACTTCAATCGGGTTCTTTTTAGAATACAATCCTGCGATTGTGTAAAGCAGAGTCATCCAAATGTAATGTCCGATTAATACAATAATTATAATTTTCAGGAACACAGGAACCTGCTTTGTTATTGAACCTTCGTATGAGAGTCCGCAGAAAGTGAGTCCGATGAAAAATGGAAGAATCGGTATCATGATTCTTGAAACTATCGCAAGCACAATTTTCTGGAATTCTTCAAGAATATTTGAAATCAATTCTGCTTTTGTCCAAGCGGCAGCAAGTCCGACCATAATTGAGAACACAAGTGCGCTCATAACAGGCATTATCTGTGGAATTGATAATTCGAAAACCGCAGCCGGAAGCTCTTTCAATCCATCAGCAGTAGAGGATATTGACAAATGTGGTATCAAAATATATCCGGATGCTGTAGAGAAAAGTGCAGCACCAACTGATGATGTATATGCGATTGTAACTGCAATCAGAAGAAGCTTAGATGCATTTTTACCCATCTGAGTAATTGAAGGCGCAATAAATGCAATGATTATCAGCGGTATGCAGAAATTAATTATCTGATTGAGAATATATTTCAGAGTTACAACGATATTCAAAATGGCGCGTGAAAATGAATTGCCATCAGTTGAACTTAACAGTAGTCCCACCATGACGCCGGCAATAACACCCACCAGCAATTTGAACGGCAGGCTGCGAAAAAAACTATTTTTCTTCATTTAATAAATCTCCTTCATTGGTGTAGTTAATAAAAATTATAATATAGGCCGGAGAAAATAACAATGGAAAGGTTTGGGGGATTAATATAGATGAGTTTTGTTAATTAGATTATGCAAGTATTTACCAGGTGATATATAAGGGGATTCTCTAAAAAACCAGTAAATACCTGAAGTTAGAGGCTTATTTGTCTCGTGGTAATAAATAAATTAATTGGCTGGTATTTTTGGGGAAAATGGACTAAAATAGGCAATGAGAGATTTAAGCATGATTGAAAAGGCTTAAATTCGTTGGATTAACATTAACATGAGATGTATTGAAATAACGATATATGACCCTTATGATTTGGAGTGCAGTTTGATTAACATTAACATGAGATGTATTGAAATGATTTATAGCGAAGCAATGCATAGCGATATATTTAAGATTAACATTAACATGAGATGTATTGAAATAGCTAGGAGAAATGTTTTTTGAATATGAGAATGGCGATTAACATTAACATGAGATGTATTGAAATAAAATTTCTTCGCTGTCTGCTGTTTCCTGTACTTTCTGATTAACATTAACATGAGATGTATTGAAATCATCAAAGACCTTAATTTTAATTGTGATAAAGAAAGATTAACATTAACATGAGATGTATTGAAATGTATGAAAATAAGATAAAGCCTGACTATTGCAATGCGATTAACATTAACATGAGATGTATTGAAATAGCCAATAACAAGATTAAGTGGTGCTTTGATAATGGATTAACATTAACATGAGATGTATTGAAATGAAGGAACATGTGACACAGCATTATTTAAGAAGATGATTAACATTAACATGAGATGTATTGAAATGAATATTTTGATGAACTTGATTGCAGTGATTTTAGATTAACATTAACATGAGATGTATTGAAATACAGACTTGGACTTAGGGGGAGTAAGCATAATATCGATTAACATTAACATGAGATGTATTGAAATAATATCGGCTGTCCATGTTCTTCCCATAGATTAGCGATTAACATTAACATGAGATGTATTGAAATAGATGTACCTTTCTTTCCTTTGCATTAGTTTCTGCAGATTAACATTAACATGAGATGTATTGAAATCAGAAGATGGAAGATTTCGCTGATACTGCTATTGACGATTAACATTAACATGAGATGTATTGAAATAGCCTATTAAACGCAAGAAGTACTTTCTTGCAACAGGATTAACATTAACATGAGATGTATTGAAATTATCGCAGACCTCCATATTTAATTTCCCGGTTTTTCGATTAACATTAACATGAGATGTATTGAAATCCCTACATCAATTCCTTTTCGATTTCTTCGTTGCCGGATTAACATTAACATGAGATGTATTGAAATGCAGGCATTGTACCTGTGCCATATCCCCCACCTTGATTAACATTAACATGAGATGTATTGAAATAAAAAAATACCAAAAAGAAAAACATCTCGGCAAAGATTAACATTAACATGAGATGTATTGAAATTAGACTTAACGATAACAGCCTTGTACTCTGCTTCGGATTAACATTAACATGAGATGTATTGAAATTTAAAAAAGGCTTGTTTACTGGAATTATTCCAATAAGGATTAACATTAACATGAGATGTATTGAAATTAAAGATATTTATTCACAAGACGGCTATCTTCTTTTGATTAACATTAACATGAGATGTATTGAAATGAAGCTAACAACAATGTAAATATAACATTACAAGGATTAACATTAACATGAGATGTATTGAAATATGGTAATCTGTTCACATTAACGACAACTAATACCGATTAACATTAACATGAGATGTATTGAAATCCGTTGATTATGTCTGAATGCTCATTGTCGTTATAGATTAACATTAACATGAGATGTATTGAAATTATTCATAGAATTTATTAAATATATCCCAGTCGAGGATTAACATTAACATGAGATGTATTGAAATAGCGTCCCTTTAGGCACTCCCGCAATAGTTACAGAGATTAACATTAACATGAGATGTATTGAAATCAAAGGTTAAAAAGAGAGAGTTACCAAGCAAATTGATTAACATTAACATGAGATGTATTGAAATACGTCTAAAATAGTAAATAATGATACAGGAAGAATGATTAACATTAACATGAGATGTATTGAAATGAGAGTGAGGCAGGATGAAACATCTTATTCTTGAGGATTAACATTAACATGAGATGTATTGAAATTGCGAATGATACAATGTAACTCCTTTTCTAAACACTGATTAACATTAACATGAGATGTATTGAAATGGATTAACTTGTATTTTATATGTGTCTCTGGCAATGATTAACATTAACATGAGATGTATTGAAATCAATTCCTATCCTAAAAGAATGGCTCTATGTCCTAGGATTAACATTAACATGAGATGTATTGAAATATACTTAACTCGATTAAATTGAGTTAAATCAAGTTGATTAACATTAACATGAGATGTATTGAAATTGGTTTACAATATTCGAGTAAATATCAAGAAGCAGATTAACATTAACATGAGATGTATTGAAATAGGCAGGGGTTATCCCTGCCGAGATTAACACACCAGATTAACATTAACATGAGATGTATTGAAATAAAGATTTTAAGGCACAAATGTTATGTTTTATACAGATTAACATTAACATGAGATGTATTGAAATTGGGGATTGTTTCCGCTTCCATATCCGCCGCCTATGATTAACATTAACATGAGATGTATTGAAATATTATTAGTATTATTGAAGATTGGGGTTTAAGTAGATTAACATTAACATGAGATGTATTGAAATGGTTGGGACGCTCGTAAATTTGTTTGAGGGATTAAGATTAACATTAACATGAGATGTATTGAAATTAATATGTCCGCATTAGTGGCTATTCGCACACATGGATTAACATTAACATGAGATGTATTGAAATATGTGCTGTGCAGTGGATTGAATGCTCCAAAACAGATTAACATTAACATGAGATGTATTGAAATCAGTAGCGCCAAGACAAAACGCTCCTACGGGTGCAGGATTAACATTAACATGAGATGTATTGAAATTCATCAATACTTAACAACTCAAGCCTAACATTAAGGATTAACATTAACATGAGATGTATTGAAATCTTCGCCAAATTGCTATTTCGCAAAGTGCTTTTAGATTAACATTAACATGAGATGTATTGAAATAATATATCCATGGTATGGTTCTCCTTTGTGTGTATGATTAACATTAACATGAGATGTATTGAAATATATATTCTTCTGTTGGTGATGTAAAACCTTCACCTGATTAACATTAACATGAGATGTATTGAAATGCTTATTAGATATGCTTGTAACCTCGTCTTGGTTAGCGATTAACATTAACATGAGATGTATTGAAATATGGAAACAGAAAAGAAGGTACAGTAACCATCACAGATTAACATTAACATGAGATGTATTGAAATTAATTATTCCTCCTTGTTATCTGTATCAGTTTCAGATTAACATTAACATGAGATGTATTGAAATTTATTAGTATTTACTTGATTATCAGTGCTTACTTGGATTAACATTAACATGAGATGTATTGAAATTGTGTTAGATATACACCATTGTAATCATACGTAGCGATTAACATTAACATGAGATGTATTGAAATATTAATCCCATAAGATAATTGATGAGATATTTTAACGATTAACATTAACATGAGATGTATTGAAATCTCACTAACACATAAGGATAAGATGAAGTAAAATCCGATTAACATTAACATGAGATGTATTGAAATAGTTTTACAATATTAAATCTAAGTATTTTAATAAATGATTAACATTAACATGAGATGTATTGAAATAATATGAAATCATTGTTACTGCGATTGAAATAGGAAGATTAACATTAACATGAGATGTATTGAAATATTTTGATTTCAGTTATACGATTAATCGCATAATCGATTAACATTAACATGAGATGTATTGAAATATAAAAATATTTCTTAAAAAAGTTACAAAAAGGCTGATTAACATTAACATGAGATGTATTGAAATGCAAACGCAAATTGTGCACACCCAAACACGAACAGATTAACATTAACATGAGATGTATTGAAATATGGTCAAGCCGTTATTCTTGAAAGGTAGGTAATTGATTAACATTAACATGAGATGTATTGAAATTTTCAATTTGTTTTTGAACATCGTCACGAGAGATGGATTAACATTAACATGAGATGTATTGAAATATAGCGTTTAATGCTATAAAGTCGTCTCCTGTAGTGATTAACATTAACATGAGATGTATTGAAATTTTAATGGAATAACTGTTTCTGATACATTTGCAAACGATTAACATTAACATGAGATGTATTGAAATTTAATAAACCATGGTTTATAGCCCTGTTCTATTACGATTAACATTAACATGAGATGTATTGAAATTCTTTAACTGTCCCATCTAACACTTTTCTGCAATGATTAACATTAACATGAGATGTATTGAAATTAACATGTTGAGAAAAAGAACTATTAAGAATACTTAGATTAACATTAACATGAGATGTATTGAAATTACATTATTTATTTGTATGTTAAGCGTATATTAACGATTAACATTAACATGAGATGTATTGAAATAACTTCATGAGCAAATATTGCTGATGATGCAGATTAGATTAACATTAACATGAGATGTATTGAAATAAAATATTTTTAACTACATTAAAAAGTGTGTTAAAGATTAACATTAACATGAGATGTATTGAAATCCACTCCTGACAAGATAATCAAGTTTTGCTTTTAAAGATTAACATTAACATGAGATGTATTGAAATTCAAGAAGAGACTGTTCACATGCTATAACCTGTATAGATTAACATTAACATGAGATGTATTGAAATTATGTATATTCTCCTTTCTTTTGTGATAACTGTATGATTAACATTAACATGAGATGTATTGAAATTGTGATTATGGATGGGCTTCTTGACAGAGATGTATGATTAACATTAACATGAGATGTATTGAAATGAGGAAGAAGTGGCAGAATTACTTGCAGGAAGCATGGATTAACATTAACATGAGATGTATTGAAATTAGTTTTCGATAGGTGAAAAATTAACGCTTTCCAACGATTAACATTAACATGAGATGTATTGAAATCAGTATGGGCGATTATGAAGCTCTGGCGCTTTGTGATTAACATTAACGTGAGATGTATTGAAATATGTATTTTTGACAAGCATTTACACATTCTTCTTGGATTAACATTAACATGAGATGTATTGAAATTTATTTCCATAATGAAGAATTCTGTAATCTGCAGTGATTAACATTAACATGAGATGTATTGAAATTCTGTAATCACATAATGCATTGCACAGCCGGATACGATTAACATTAACATGAGATGTATTGAAATGTATGATTAGATTGATTTTTATAATAATCTGTTTTAGATTAACATTAACATGAGATGTATTGAAATGCTCTTGAAAAACCGAAGCCACGACCAGTAAAGAGATTAACATTAACATGAGATGTATTGAAATATTTCTTGTTCTTGCTCTTTATATTTCCGCATTTCGATTAACATTAACATGAGATGTATTGAAATATGAATCTGTATATAAGATAAAGTAGAGCGACAATGATTAACATTAACATGGGATGTATTGAAATCATTTTCCTGTCTGCTTTGTATGCTCGTTAATCTTAGATTAACATTAACATGAGATGTATTGAAATGCCCAATCTACCGGGCAATTATCAGGTCCCCAGAGATTAACATTAACATGAGATGTATTGAAATATTACATTTTCTATGTGAACTTTTATTTATACATCTTAAGATTATTAATATTTAAAGAAAAAACCAGAAAGTTTGTTAAGCTGTATAATATTTGGTTTGTATACATCATTAATATATGATAAACAAATTTTAAATTGGTAAAAGTTTTTATGATTAAAATACAAGTTATATATATTTAATAGTAATAATTACATATTTGTCGAATTTTGTCGAAATATTTTGATTGAGCTATACCAAATGTTGTATTAAAATAAATACATAAAGTTCGTTAAAAAGTTAATTAATATAATTTACATCATATGTTATGGTTAATTCTTAATTGAACACATCAGAAAACATGTTTCAATACATCTTATGTTAAAGCTAATCAGATATAATAGAATAATACCATATTATGATAAAAAAAAGAATAAAAAGCATTGTATTCTTATTAAGATAGTGATATATTAAACACATAAGATAACATTGAGATGAAAAGAAAGGAGGCATAGATGGAAATACATGTTTTTGAACTTAGAGTGAAGGTTTATACATTAACTGATTTAAAATTAGAAGAAGTCCTTTCGACAGAAGCAGAATATATAGATTCTGCTTTTGCGCTGGATGACGAATGGCTTAGATTCCACGAGAATAATGAATACAAGAATTATACATTCAGTGGACTTTATCCCTTAGCAAAGGACGGCATATACAAGAAGGATAATGTATATACAATTACAATCAGGACGGTGGATTCTCGCTTGGAACAGTATATGAGAAAGACGCTTGCTAATCATTATACCGATAAGATGAAAGGTCTCACGATAACATCAAGAATTATACCTAAGAAGTTTATCAATCAGTTGTATACGCTTACACCGGTTATCCAGAAATATGATGGAGGTTATTGGAAGAAGGCAGTATCGATTGATGAATACGAGAAAAGGCTATTTGCAAATGCGGTTAAGAAATACAATGCATTTACAGGGGAGAAGATAGACGAGGACTTTCAGCTATATAATGAGATAAGTTTTATTAATAAGAAGCCAGTGAAATTCCCATGCAAAGGAATTGTGTTACTTGGGGATAAAATTAATCTAAAGATTGCGGATAACAAGTTAGCTCAGGAACTGGCTTATTTTCTGACGGGAACAGGCCTGGGAGAAACTAACTCAAGAGGAGCAGGGTTCTGCAATTACAGATGGCTGTAGGGGGTGATTGATTGTTAAAGGATTGCATTGAGATTTTCCAGAAAAAGATAGAACATATGGGGAATGAATGTGGGAATGCAGATGCACTTATATTAGATAATTACATACCGGCTGATGGGGATTACATAGTAGTAAAGAAAGATGGAAGCGTAGTCAGATGTTCAATTAAGATGGACAAGAAGGCTGGCAGACCTGTAAAGGACTTATCTGATGGAGACAGCCAGTATGAAGATATTGTTTTTTACGATTATCATAGCAGGCTGGTAAGTATGGATAAACCACAGGATCCGAAAAAGGTTATTCATTCTAATAATTATCTGTCATTCTGGATCAAGAAAGAAAGTTTAACTAATGGAAAGCTTAATATGGAAGGAATCGACCGGTATTTTGATATATTATCCAATCCAAGGGTTAAATATAAGAATGCCAAGGATTCCAAGATGTACGATTACATTTTTCCAGTAGTAGGTGAGGTTAATCAGGAAAAACTGGAACAATGCAGAAACTGGATTAAACAGCATATTTTTAATATGCAGGATTTTGGCATAGATATTTCAGGCAAGAATTACCTTAAGGTTTTCTTTGAGGATGATAGAGATTTATATATTAATGAAGAAAAGCGATATCTGATGACCAAGATTTATAACAAGAATGATTACAATATAGATATTGATGAGCAGATATACGGACTTCCTAATGATAATCTGGCATTGAATTCGAAGAAGCCATATATGGAGCATAAGACAAGGAAAAATGTTGTGCCTTATCTTATAACACCAGAAGAGGCTGCAACACAGAGAAAGTTTTTTGATTATCTCATGAATGAAGCCAACCGCGGATATACTAACATATTTTTTGACAGTGATGAAGATGAGATTATTCCAAAGAAGCCGGGAGAATTTATCACAGATGATTTCTCAGGATTTTTTATTCAGATTCAGAAAGGAAAAGAACTGTCTATCCAGCATCAGGATGCAATTGTTGATTATAAGTACAATCTTTATAAGCATTTTCAGTACAGAGATGTGATTGGAAGTGCAAAAGATGAAGAGATTTTCAAAGAGTATGTTAATAAGAAACAGATGCTTGCTGTGTTAGATGAGGTTATATTTTCTAAATGTCTTTCAAGAAATTTCTTTACAGACGATATTAATGTGAATCCTGAGTTGAAAAGAAATATTATTATGTCAAGAGATGCAATATTTGCATGGCTTTATAAGGGACAGGAACAAGGAATAGACGCAGTACTTCATAATGTATGTATTAATACTGTCAGGGATTCAATCAATAATGGCTATATGAATAAAGTTATTATGCAGTTTAATTTTATGAAGTCGCTAGAAGAATATTTTGGAGGGGTAAATATGGCGGACAGATATAGTGATATTAGAAAAAATCTTAGTGATAAGATTAATAAAAAAGGATATAGTCAGATAGAAAGTGATGAAGAATACTTCTATGCTGTAGGACAGCTCGTGTATTATTTCATATCTTTGAATAAATCAAAAGACAAGAAACATTCTCTAGCCAATCCATTTTTCAATGCACGAAATAATGAACTATTACAGAAGAAGATTACGCAGTTCTTTAAGAAGTACAATTACATAATAGGAACTACTAACCGAAGATTTAATAATCTGTATTCAATGGTTTCATCATATGAATTGACAGGAAGAGTTAAGAGCGAAGAGATTATAGCAGGTTATATAAGCAGTAATTTAATATACGATTCAACTAATAAAGAGGAGGATTAATATGGATAAGAGAGTATACGGTGTATTAGGAATTTCATCTATAATGGCAAACTGGAATGCAGATTTTACAGGCTATCCAAAGAGTACACAGAATGGTGATGTGTACGGAAGTGACAAGGCGTTAAAGTATCCTATGAAGAAAATGTGGAATGATGAGGGCAAGAAAGTCCTTTATATCAAATCTATGAAGTTTTCAGCAGATGGGTCACTTGTCCCAAAGACATTAAAAGAAAGATATGAAGAAATATTTGCAGTTAAGGATCTGAAGGATACTAAGGAGTCTAAAGAAGTACTTAGTAATCTTATGACAGCAGTTGATGTTAAGAATTTTGGAGCTACATTTGCAGAATCAAAGAATAATTTCTCTATAACCGGAGCTGTACAGTTTGGACAGGGCTTTAACAAATATGAAGACACAACTGCAGAGGAACAGCAGATTTTATCACCATTTAGAGATGGCAGCAAGGATAGTGAGAAGGATTCAGAGGCTAAGAATTCAACACTTGGAACTAAGATAACAAGTGACGAAGCACACTATTTTTATCCATTCGTAATCAATTCAATGGCATATAAAGAGTTCGTGCAGTTAGGTGTAACTGATGGATACACTGAGGAAGATTATCAGAATTTTAAGAGAACAGCACTTGTTTCAGCAACATCATATGCAACTAATGCGAAGGAAGGCTGCGAGAATGAATTTGCATTATTCGTTGAGACTGAGTCGGATATGTATCTTCCTAATCTTACAGAATACATCACATTTGAAAAAGGAGACAAGCTTAATACTATTGATATAAGCGAGGTTGCAAGCATTATTAATGCAGTTAAAGATAGAGTTAAGAGTGTGGAGGTATATTATAATCCATATACAACTAATCTTGTATCTGGAATTGAAGACGAGAAGGTCTTTAATATAATTACTTTAAAAGAGGTGTAATATATGGAGGCTGTTAGATTTACACTGAGTGGCAGGACAGCTTTTTTCAAGAAGCCAGAGGTTAATGCATATTATTATTTTACATACAGCCAGATTCATAAGATTGCACTGATGGGAATGTTTGGTGCAATATTAGGATATGGTGGATATGCACAGAAAAACTGGCAGATAATGAAAAAAGGACAGGAAATAGCTGTCGAATATCCTGAGTTTTACGAAAAACTGCATGAATTAAAGATTTCTATTGTTCCAAAAAATGAGAGGGGATATATTCCAAAGAAAGTTCAGATATTTAACAATTCTGTTGGATATGCAAGTGAGGAACAGGGAGGAAATCTTATAATAAAAGAGCAGTGGCTTGAAAATCCTGAGTGGGATATTTATGTACTGATTGATTGTGACGAGGCAGAAAAACTGGCTGGGTTTTTAGAACAGAGCAGATGTATTTATTATCCTTATCTTGGAAAGAATGACCACCCGGCTGACATTACTAATGTGAGCAGGGTAAATGTGCAAGAGGCTGATATTAATGAGGTAGCTATAACCAGCATGTTTCCTAAGAATATTGGCAGCGTTCTTATGCCAGATGAAGAAGATGAGATAGAGATTTTTAAATATACAGAAAAACTGCCGGTTGCATTAAATGGCTATACTAATCTTTATGAATATAAAGATTTCTGTTATACGAACATGACAGTAAGTATAGAGAATGGAAATGTATATAAACAGGGAAATAATATATTGTCATTTTATTAAATTATTATAAGCCGCATCAGGCAGTCTGAATGTTTTAAAATGCAGAGTTTTAAGGCAGGCAGATTATTTGGTGCGGCTTTTTTAAGTAAGGGGATATTAAGTATGGATATCAGCAGATATATGATACCGGTTGAACAATTAATTAATTGCAGCGAACAGTGTTTTGCACATTTATCAGAAGATGGAACACAAAAAGAGACTTTGAAAGAGCATACCCAGCGAAGTCAGAAATATTGGCTGTTAATAGCTAAGAATAAATGTATTGACGAAATTATGGAAAGATTCGAAGAAGAATATTTTGAAAATCTGTCTCAGGATTGCAGAAATATATTTGAAGAAATGACTATTAATATAGTTACAATGCATGATTTGGGCAAGGTCAATCCTGCTTTCCAGAAGAAAAAGATGGGTAATATCTGGTATAAGGATATGACGCCGGATAACAATATCGGCAGTAAACATTCGATTGTTTCATCTATATTTTACCTTGATTATTATCTTGATTTTATTAAGAGAATGATTGATGAAGAAAAAATTACCAAAGCGGAATCTGAGAATATCAAGGATTTTGCTTATATGTATTCGTATATTATTTCAAGACATCATGGTGGACTTACTGAATTTGAGAAGTATTTAGATGAACTTTCTGGAAAGAGTGATGATAGCGATAATTTAGGAAAGCGTACTTATGACTGGTACACTGAATCTGGTATAAATGCTGTGCTTAGTTATGACAGATATTCAGAAAATGTATTTAAGCTGCGAAGAACATATAAGGAGATGAATAAGAGACTCACATCTGACAGTGACAGAAAATCAGTAATTTTATATGCATGGATAAGGCTGTTATATTCTATGCTTGTTGCGGCAGATTATTATGCAACATCTGAGTATATGACAGGCTGGGAGCAGAACACATTTGGTAATATTAATAACATAGACGAAATAATGAGCGAATATGAGAAAGGCTTGATTCCAAAGTGCATAAGAGAATATGAGAAAACATCATATCCAATAGCGTATGAATTGTTTGGCGGTATAGACAGGAACACTGACATTAATGGAATGAAGGGGATAAATATACTGAGAACAGAGATGTTTTTAGATAGTGAAAATGTTTTGATGAATAATACTGATAAGAATATTTTCTATCTTGAAGCACCTACAGGAAGTGGAAAGAGTAATATGGCTATGAATCTCAGCTTTAAGCTTATGAAAAATTCGCAGGATATTAACAAGATTTTCTACATTTATCCATTTAATACACTTGTTGAGCAGAATATGAATTCACTTGCAAATGTATTTGGCAATAATGAGTCAGTTATGTCGCAGATTGCCGTTGTTAATTCTATTACTCCATATAAAGACATCTCAGATGATGAGCTTGATAAGAATTATCAGAGAATATTGCTCGACAGACAGTTTATGAATTATCCGACTGTATTATCTACTCATGTGATGTTGTTTAATACAATGTTCGGAGATAGAAAAGAGGACGCATTTGGATTTCATCAGTTGTGTAATTCAGTAATTGTGCTTGATGAAATCCAGAGCTATGACAACAGAATATGGGGTAAAATGATTACATTTTTAAAAGGATTTGCAGAGCTTTTAAATATAAAGATTATTATTATGTCTGCAACGCTTCCGAATCTCGAATTGCTGACTGATAACACGGCAGGGGCAGTAAAACTCATTGCTGACAGGGATAAATATTTCAGACACAATATGTTTGCTAAGAGAGTTGAGGTGGACTACAGTCTTTTGGACGAAGATATTACTATAGAAGAACTTGCACAGTATATTGTTGATAATGATGAAAATACTGGCAAAAAGGTTCTGATTGAGTTTATAAAAAAGAAAAGTGCAGAAGATTTTTACAGACTGCTGGAGGATGTGACTGACAGGCAGATACTTTTAATGACAGGAGACAGCAGTATTCAGGAGCGAAAAGATATGATTGATAAGATCAATAATATGTCTGATGTTGTACTTGTTGCTACACAGGTTATTGAAGCCGGAGTCGATATTGACATGGACATTGGATATAAGGATATATCAAGGCTGGACAGTGAAGAACAGTTTATGGGACGAATTAACAGGTCTGGTAAAAAGACAGGAAAAGTGTATTTCTATAATCTTGATAAAGCTAAGAATATTTACAGAAATGATACAAGAGTTGATACTGACAAGACATTGGAAAGCAGTGATATCCGCGAATATCTTAATACCAAAGATTTCTTTAAGTATTATGAAAATGTGATTCTGCCGGTACTGTTAAAATCACAGAAGAAAATAACAGATGATAATATTAAACATTTTTTCAAAGAGAAGGTTGGAAAACTTAACTATCCTTATGTCTGTGAGAAAATGAAACTTATAGAAGATGGAAGAAAGCTGATATCTGTATATTTTGCAAGAAGTATTCAGGCTGGTGATAATGTTATAGACGGTGCAGATGTATGGAACGAATATAAGGAGCTTATAGAAAATCCGGATTTATCATACTCTGAAAGAACTGTAAGAATACATGATGTAAGAAGCAAAATGAACATGTTCATATATCAGTTTAAAGAGGATATTAAGAGTAATATTGAGTGGAATGAGCAGATAGGAGATATATATTACATAGAAGACGGTGAAGATTACTTTGATGATAATGGTGTGCTTAAGAAAGAAATGATAGTAACTGCTGATGAGTTGTTTATATAGGGGGATATATGCAGGTAAATGGAACTTTAATTAATTATTATTTTCATTGCAGACGGCAGTGTTATTTACATGGAAACCGGCTGAATCTTGAAGATAACAGTGAGCAGGTAAAGATTGGAAAGGCTATCCATGAGGAAAAAGCAGGGGATTCAAAGAATTCAGAGATTGCAATAGATAATATAAGGCTGGACAGGCTTACGAAAGAGTATCTTACCGAGGTTAAGAAATCAGACGCTGATGTGGAGGCTGCCAAATGGCAGTTGCTTTTTTATCTAAAAGTTCTTAAAAGCAAAGGTATTGAAAGAAAAGGAAGACTGGAATTTGTTGAAAAGAATAAGAAGGATAAGAAAGTAATAATTGTGGAACTAACTGAAGAGTTTGAAAAGGAACTTGATAATTATATCAGCAGTATTGAACAGCTTTTAGAACAGGAGAAGCCACCAGAATGTATACAGACAAATACCTGTAAGAAATGTGCATATTATGAGTATTGTTATATCTGATGAAAGCATTTGAAAAACAATTTGCATGATTAAGAGGAGGAACTGAATGGGGAGTACAAAATATATAATGTCAATGGGGGAACTGACAAGAAAAGATAATTCTTTATGTTTCAGGAGGGACGGTAAAAATGTATATATTCCAGTAGAGAATACTAAGGAGATATTCTGTTTTAATGAGGTAAGTATCAATACTAAATTACTGGATTTTCTGTCACAGAATAATATAATAATACATTTTTATAACTATTATGGCGGGTATAGTGGTACATATTATCCGAAAGACCATTACTTGAGCGGGAAATTACTGGTAAAGCAGGTGTTAAAATATGAGAATGACCGGATGAGTGTTGCAAGGGCGATTGTGAAGGGAATTGGGCTTAACATTTATGAGGTGCTTTATCATTATTACAAGCACGGAAAGAAAGAAGTAAAAGAAACTACTGACTGGATTAAATCAGATTTTATCAGACTTGTCGAACAGTCACAAGATGTTAAAGAACTAATGGCCTATGAGGGTGAAGCATGGAGGCGTTTTTATGCAGATTTCAAGTATTTTCTGCCTGAGGATTTTGTGATGAATAAAAGAGTAAAAAGACCACCTGATAATCCTATAAATGCATTGGTGTCATTTGGAAATACTTTGCTGTATACCAAGACAATTTCGGCAATTTATCAGACACATCTGGATCAGCGAATAAGTTTTCTACATGAGCCGTCTGTGGGTCGGTTTTCACTGAGCCTTGATATGAGTGAGGTATTTAAGCCGGTTATAGTATTCAGAACAATATTTGACTTGGTTAATAATCACCGCATTCAGGTAGAAAAACATTTTGAGAAAAATGTTAATTACTGCATACTGAATGAAGAGGGACGGAAGATATTTGTTAAGGCTTTTGAGGAGAGAATGGAAAGCGTTTTTGAACATTCACGATTAAAAAGGAAAGTGACATATAGGACAGCATTGAAGCTAGACTGTTATAAGCTTATAAAAAACATTCTGGAAGACAAAGAGTTTGTTCCGTTTTCGTTGAAAGAAGGTATGTAATGAAGAGAGAACGCAATTATAATTATGCATTTTTATTCTATGATGTAGGAGAGAAAAGAGTGCAGAAGGTATTTAAGGTGTGTAAAAAATATTTGACGCATTATCAGAAATCTGTTTTCAGGGGAGACATGACACCATCAAAATTCATATCTCTGCGAAGCGAATTAAACAAGGTTATAGATAAAGATGAGGATTTCGTGTGCATAATCAAACTTATGAATGATAATGTATTTGGTGAGGAAGTGCTTGGAAATGCAGGAAAGGAGACTGGGGAAGAGTTGATGATATGATAGATTTATATAGAGTTTAAATAAAAGAAAAATATTTATAACAAAGGAGATATATATGACAGAATTTATTAATCAGATAAACGAAGATATAAAAGAGTATCAGGAAAGATATCCACATATGGCAAATATGAATAAAAACGAGTGGGCATTTAATTTCTGGGTATTAGATAAATTGTATAAAGAAGATGAACAATTAATAGAGGATAAAATAATTGACTATAATGATAAAGGAATTGATTGTTATGTATGGCATGAAGATACATTAGATTTGTATCTGATTCAAAATAAATATTATACAGATGCAAGTACATTAACAAATGATTATGTACAAAATGATTTTTTGACAAGGGCAATTGGTGCATTAGAAAAAGGAACTTATACAAGGAGTGAAGAACTTCAGAAAATATATAACAAATATAATGAAGAACAGGATTTTTCAGTACATTTTGTTTTGTATGTTACTAATACAACAGTAAAAACAAAGCAGATAATTGATGGAATTGCAAAATATAATGCAGATAATGTTAATAGAGATGCCGTAATATATGACTTGAATGACATAGAGAGTTTATATTATGATAAACCAATAGTTAATAAGAAGAAAATGTCATTTGAAATAAGAACGATTAATAAAGGAACTATACTCAATATTGATCCAGAAGCATATAAAATGACTGTTCCATTGGATGCAAAGTATGTGCTTGTTCCGGTAATTAATATGTATGAAATATATAAGGTTGCTAAAGAAAAAGAGTATCCTATTTTTGATGCTAATATCAGAGAATATTTGGGGGCAACAGGTGCAATTAATAAAAAGATAATGGAAACACTGAAAAATCCAGGTGAAAGAGTTAATTTTTTCTATTATAATAATGGAATTACAATTATTGCAGAAAATATCTCTAATGAGAACACAAGTGGTGGTTTTAAGAAATTAAGTATAGATAATCCACAGATTGTTAATGGATGTCAGACAGTTAGCACAATATATGAAACATTATCAAGTTTGCCCGAACAGACATTAGAAAAAGAATTTAAAGATACTTATGTAATGTTAAAAATTCTAAAAATACCATCAAATGATGTTAAATTGCAAACTTTATCAAATAATATAGTTACATATAACAACTCTCAGAACGCAATTAACCAAAAGGCCTTTGCTGCAAATACACAGGCATTTATAAGAGTCCAGACAGAATTTAGAAAAAAAGGATTTTTATTATGCATAAAGCAGAGTGATAAAAATACATTTTCAAAAGAATTTAAGAAACCAACAAAGCTTTTAGAATTAAATAGTGCTATTCTTGAGAAATTTGGATTAAGTGACATTTCTAAAACTAAGGATTTAGAAATTGATTTAGAAAAATTATTACAAGTAATATTAGCGTTTATCTCTTCTGCCCATGAAGCTATTACTAAGAAGTCACAATTATTAAAACCAGGAACTATTCAAAATAAGACTGTTACAGAATTTATTATGGGTGATGGAACAATTAATGATTTGTTAAATCTGTATTTATTATATTTGAGAGCAGAGAAAGAAAAGAAACTAAGTAGAGATGGAAGAATGCCTATTCCGCTGTATCTGATTGATTGCTTTGGAAGATATGATTGTGATAGAAAATGTAATAGAATATCTGAGATATTAAAAGATAAAGAAACTATTGATGGATTTTTAAGATTATATAAGGCAACTATACAGGGATATACAAATCAATGGGATAAGATTAATGAAGGAAGAGGATATAATGTTATGATAAAGTCAGATATAGATACGAATCTTATGGATAGTGCGAAATCTATGGCAGAAAGTATGATGTAATTACATTTATTAAAATCACACCGCCAAAGGCAAGCCACAGAATAAAAATAGAAGCCTGCATTCTGCATATGTAAGAATTGCAGAATAACATAATGTGAGTATCAGAAATAAAGGAGCAAGCAAATGAACACCCAACCATTTACCATATCACCAATTCCAGACGACATATTTGCAAAGATGCAGGGGAAATCATTTAAGGACAACTGCACCGTGCCAAGAGAAGATTTGCGGTATCTTAAAGTTTTGCATGTCGGATTTGATGGGAAAACGCACATAGGCGAGCTGGTTGTGAACAGGCTGATTGCTGATGATGTGCTTGATATATTTAAGCAGCTTTACGAGGCTGGCTATGAGATTGAAAAAATCAGACTTATTGATGAATATGATGCTGATGACGAGAAGTCGATGAGTGATAATAATTCTTCAGCGTTTAATTTCAGATACATTTCCTATTCAACGAAGCTGTCAAAGCATGCGTTAGGGCTGGCGGTTGACATCAACACGCTTTATAATCCTTATGTGAAATATGTTGATGGCAGAAGAAATGTAGAGCCTGCCAATGCTGAAAAGTATACAGACAGAAGCATTGAATTTCCACATAAAATCGACCATGACGATTTGTGCTATAAGGTGTTTGCAGAACATGGATTTGAGTGGGGCGGCGACTGGGAACATGCAAAAGATTACCAGCATTTTGAGATGCCAGATGAGTGGATTCAGAAAAGTTCATGCAGAAAAATGTGATATAATATAAAAGTTCGTGCGGAAAAATGTAATGCAACACAAAAATTCGTACATAAAAGTGTGGCAAAATACATTTTTACGTCCATAAAAATGTTGACCATATCCTCTTAAAGGAATCAAATATTTTACATAGGATAACCACTTTCACATCAAGGTAAGTGACAATAAATCAGTTCTTAAGTAAAAATGTATTAAGAAAACGGTATATTTCAGAACTAACTATACAAAATGCACAAACGCTTGCGTAAATCTTTGTAATTTTAAGCCATTTCATTTTTATCCATATTGTGGTATTTTTAGCAACAGAGGCGATTTATTTTGCATGATATAGGACACTGCCAGCAAAATAACGCCTCTTTTGCTATTTAATCTATAATGTTTGGGAGGTTAATCATGATTAAGAAGGCAAGAAGGGTTTTTGCAGTTGTTGTTGCAGTATTATTAGTATGTTTTACAGCAGCTCCGGTGTTGTCAGCTAATGCGGCAACACAGAATTCATGGAATTTCAAGAATTCTAATTTTAAGAAGTTAGGAACTATTAAATCAAGTACTACAGTAGACGGACTTGGTCTTATGGCAACAAGCAGTAAGACTATGAATGTCAAGGCAGAATCTGTAACAGTAGATGGCACAGCATATACATATTGTCTGGCTCTTTCTGGTACAGGCACTACATCATACCGTTCAGTTAAGGTACCAGTGTCAGGTTCTGATACAATAAAGGTAGTGTTAAGAAGCAGTGGAAGCTCAACCCGTAATTTAATTGTGGCTGATGCTAATGGAAAGAAGCTTGGAACTATTGCAGCTAATAAGACAGCTTCTTTAGGAACATATTCATATTCAGGTTCTAAGGGATACATATATCTGTATTCAGAGAACAGTGGAATTAACATTTACAAAGTACAGGTTGATTCTAAGGGCAGCTCATCATCTGGTTCTTCATCAGGAAGTTCATCAGGTTCAGGCAGCTCTTCATCAGGAAGCAGCTCATCTTCAGGTTCATCTGTATCAGGTAATTATGTGGTTAAGGCTGGTGGAATGTCTTTAGCAGATGCACTTAAGAAGGCTAAGTCAGGACAAACAGTAGTTATTGATGGAACAGTTAAGTCCGGAGCTGTTTCACTTCCAGCAGGTGTTAATCTTGCAGGAAAGAATAATGCGACAATAGATTTCTCACAGACAAGCGGAAGTTCAGGAAGAGGAATTACATTATCAGGTAATGGAAGCACACTTTCTAACATTACAGTTAAGAATGCTTCTGATAATGGAATCTTTATTTCAGGTTCTAATAATACATTAAAGTATGTAACATGCTGTTATAATGAAGATGCAGGTTTTCAGGTAAGCAACGGAGGAGCTAATAACAAGTTTTATAATTGCAAGTCTCATCATAATGCAGATGCTAAGGGTGAGAATGCTGATGGTTTTGCAGTAAAACTTCATTCAGGTGAAGGCAATTATTTTGAAAACTGTGTAGCTGAATACAATAGTGATGATGGCTGGGATTGTTATGCAGCTCATGGAGCAGTAACACTTGTAAACTGCCAGGCTAACTACAATGGATACTGTGATGGAATATATGGTGATGGTAACGGATTTAAGATGGGTGGAGTAGATAACAAAACACCAGGAAAGGCAGCTCACCTTGATCCTCTTAACCATAAGCTTATTGGATGTACAGCTAAGGGAAACTATGCTAATGGTTTCGATAGAAACAACCAGAGTGGTGTTGTAACAATGAAGAATTGTATTTCAGATTCTAATAAGGGTAATAATTATCACTGGCCACTTACAGGAAAACCATCTGCACTTGGTTATAAAGTAACATTTGGCAAGGCTATTATTGAAGATTGTACTAATATTAATGGAAAAGTTAATATTACAGGAGCAACTCTTAAGGGTAACTGTAAGGGATTCTAGGTTAATGGCTGATTGTAATAATATGGTTTACAATACAGTATTATAATTTATAATAAAATAATAAAACGCATGTCCGATTTTTTCAATCTGACATGCGTTTTTTATCGTTAATCCAATTTATTAATATTAATCAATTATATGGTGGTTAAGCCATCTGCGTGAATGAAAGCGAATGGTGAATATTATACCGCGGACAGTCCAGTCGGCAAACATTCCAATCCATACAGCAATAGGACCAAAACCATATACACGGCATAAGAATATAGTGAAGCTTACACGACATAACCACATGCTTGCACATGATGTAATCATTGAAAATTTCACGTCTCCGGCAGCACGCATTCCATAAGCTGGAATGAATGACAATACCCATGATATTGGCTTGGTTATTGTTATGAAAAGAGTCATCTCAAAACACATTCTTGCGCTTTCTGCTTCCATTCCGCCGAGTATGGTAATCGGCCTGCACAATGCAAATACAACAAGACAGCTTATAATAATGGCAGCTTCAGCCATTTTACTGAGCTTCTTTATATAATATATGGCTTCATCTTTTCTTCCGGCTCCAATGCATTGGCCAACTATAGTCATAAGTCCGATACCTACACCCTGTGCGGCAACTCCGTTAAGGTTTTCAAGAATATTGGTCACAGCATTTGCAGCGATGGCAGCAGTTCCAAGCGTTGAAACTGTTGACTGAATTGCCAGCTTTCCAAACTGGAACATGCTGTTTTCAATACCTGAAGGAATACCAATATATAAGACTCTCTTAATTAAATCCCAGTCGGGACGGATTGTGTAATATCTGTTTACGCAGATAGTCTGAGAAGGGTTTCTTAATTTAATAATTACAACAACTGCACAGAAAACTCTTGATGCAAGTGTTGATAGTGCAGCCCCTGCAACACCCATGCCAAGTCCGAATATAAGAATCGCATTACCACCTATATTAAGGAAGTTGGATATTATTGATATTGTCATAGGGCTTTTGCTGTCCTTCTGGGCTCTCATAATGGACGCACCAGCGTCATATAGGCCAATGAATGGAAATGACAACAGGGTAAACAGGAAGTACGCCTGTGAATCAGCCATAACATCAGCTTCTACAGAACCAAAGATGAACTTAAGCATTGGTACACGAAGAACGAGACATATTGCTGATATGAAAAATGACAGCACTGTCATGACAAGAAATACCTGTCTTGCAGCGCGGTTGGCACCTTTAGGGTTGCTGCTTCCTATGTACTGGGAACACAGGATTGCACCTCCGGCAGCAAGTGCTGATAAGGCCTGTATTACAAGAATATTGATGGAATCAACAAGCGATACTGCTGAAACGGCAGATGCACCGACATTACTTACCATCATAGTATCAACAGTTCCCATAAGTGAAGCCAAGAGATTTTCCAGCATGATAGGAATAAGAAGTTTCCTTATATCTACATTAGAAAAAATGTGGTCAGAATTATTAGTCATTGAAATTACTCCATTATATTTTACAAACTAAAATGCAACTAACATAATTTATTCCTAAGAACAGATAATGTCAAGTATATGTGTCGATAAAACATGTCGCAAAGAACATATTGGCATAAAATACTTGACTTTATAATATAATTATGATATCTTAACAAAGCACTGAGATATCAGT
>ENA-ORKV01001124-ORKV01001124.1-human-gut-metagenome-genome-assembly--contig:-NODE-1124-length-22773-cov-2.956997_pt1 | contig 22773 bp, 19 predicted proteins | sample MGYA00243058_ERZ508805 | MGnify/ENA primary metagenome ERZ508805 (study PRJEB26277, sample SAMN04329770) | human gut metagenome | biome: human-associated habitat | host: Homo sapiens | place: USA... | reverse complement strand
ATCTCTATAACAGTCCCGTCTCCCTGTCCCACATCCAGACAGGTAATACGAAATTCTTCTCCGGGCCGATACCCCAGAACTAAGACTGCCAGAAAAATCATCCCGGCTTTCCCGCATCCGATTTTTCTATATCCTGCTTCCCCACACCCTTCTTTCTCACATCCTGCTTTTCTTCGTTTTGCTTCTCCACGCCCTGCTTTCTCTTCACCCGGAAGCAACTTTCGCTCTATCCACACCGCAGCCGCCAGAATAAGATAATAATCCACAATCTGCCACATCTTCGGTTTCCCCCCAATCCATGTACAGAATGGAAGTTCCCCAGCCACAGATATAAGAAATTCATAAATTTTCAGGATCACCCGCCCCGGAAAAATCACCACAGATGCTCCCTTTATATAAAACAATCCCAGAATCACCCCGGCCACACCACTCCCCAGCACAATCCCAACTGTAGGAACCACCAGCAGGTTCAGAAAAATCCCTGCCACAGAAACTTCCCCGTAAAACCACAACACCACCGGAAGCGTAACAAGCTGCACAGTCGCAGATGCCAGAAACGACCGCAGGATTTTATTCTCCGTTTTCAATGTTTCCTCCAAAACAGGCCATACACACCCAATCCCGATAACAGACCCAAAAGAAAGAAGAAATCCCCCATCCACCAGATACGCCGGACTTTCCATCAGAATCAGAATACAGGCTGCTGCCATTCCTGTCGGCATATCATAAATCCGCCGCGCAATCCTGGCACCCACAGAGAGCAGAAACATACTTACCGCCCGCATCGTCGAAACACCTCCTCCGGTCATCATGCCATACTGAAGCATGATCACAAGAGCCAGAATCCCTGCCGGCCAGATTCCCAGACCTGCCTTTTTCAAAAGCTCATACAGCCCCATCCCCAGAAGACTGATATGCAGCCCGGAAATCGCCAGAATATGAATGATCCCCGCCATCTGATAACGCATCTTCAGCTCTGCATCCAGATTACTTTTATCCCCCAACACAATCGCCTCAAAAACTCCGGCCTCTTCCCCACCTGCTTTCTCCAGAATATCCGCAAATTTCTGCTGCATATTGATCAAAAACTGTCCATAAACAGAATGATTCCGCGACTGCCCCTCTATATTTCCTTTTTTCATTACATAATAAGTATGCCGACACGCATAATACTGCCTGCTGTCAAATTCTCCGGGATTTGACGGACCTTTGATTTCTTCCAGTTTCCCGGACACCAGAACCAGACTTCCTGCCGGAAGTTTTTTCTTCTTTTTCAGATAAACTTTTACATTATAAATGGAAATTTTTTCGAATTCTTTTTCAGATTGTCCTTTCAAAGACAGATCAGATTTTTCTTCAGAATAGTAAATAAGATAAGTATTTTTCAGATATACAGATATGACATCTTCATTTTCCTGGCACCTGACCACCTCCCCGCAGATGGTGGATTCCGGGTGCTTTTTAATCCATGTCTGCACAGATTCCGGCAGAGGATTTCCCCTGATCAGTGAAAATCCCAGCCAGTCTGTCACACACAGAAAAACAACCAGAAGCAGGCACAGGATACACACAGGGCGTCTCCTCACTTTTGTGCCTCCTCTTCGTTTATGAATATCACTCTTTTTCCTTGACTACCAGCTTATCATTTCTTTCATAAAAATGATACAGCTCCATCTTCTTACCAAAGGTATCCAGCCTGTCCTTCCCGCCGACCGTAATCTGCACTTTGTCTGCATCCAGCGCATCCAGCAGCGAATTTACCACAGAATATACCGGTATTTTCTCCGATACATCCAGCGCATAGGAAGAAAACACACGGTCAAACGCCACATAACAGATCCTGTCTGCAATCGTCACATCCAGAATCTCCGTATTCTCCGGAATCGTCGGATAATGACCTTTTTCCATCGGACCTTTCATCAACTGTTCCAGCACAATCCTCTCTTTAGGAATACTGCGTCTGTAACGCACAGTACGCTGTTCCTTCACCAGATTCTGTCCGTCTTTATCAGTGAAATAAAGGGTAAAGGTAGTGCTGCAATACGCATCCGGCTCATTTCCGGAAAATTCTGCAAAAGTATCTGCCGTCATTTCACCGACTGATTCTCCTTTGGAATCCGTAAGATCCTGATTCTCCACTGTAAAACGTACCGCAGAAATTCCCGGTACCTGTAAAAATGTTTTTACAACACCTGCACGGACCAGAATCTCTCTTGCCTTGCTCATCTGCGTATACTGGCTGTTAAAATTCACAACCAGAACCTCACCTTCTACACTGTAATTCATCTGCACATCATCCGGAAGCAGGCTGATTCTCTCAACATCATCTTCCTTCTGATTCATCTGCTGCATCATATCTTTGAGCATATACTCTGCGGTTGTCTCTTCCGGATTGTAGTCAACTTTTTCCAGTTGTGTTTCGTCTGCGCTGATATCATAAAGATAATAGACAGACTGTGTATTCGGATCATTCTGCACTTCCACAGAACACCCTCCCGCGAGAAGGCATAGCATCAGCACAGTTATGATCATAAAAATCTTTTTTTTCAAAATGGCACCTCCTGAACCGGGATCGTTACTGTTTCCTCTGCTCTCAGTAATACTTTTCCGCGATACTTCCGGTAAACAGTAACTCTGAATATACTAAGCCGGGATATAAGACAATGGAATCCGAACAGAAAATGTCGTTCCCTCGCCTTCTTTACTGAATACTTTGATTGCTCCGTGGTGCATGGCAATGGAACTTCTCGTGATTGCCAGACCAAGACCTGTTCCGCCGATTTCCTTGGAATGGGACTTGTCCACACGGTAAAAACGTTCAAATTTTTTCAATACTGTCCTCCGGAATTCCCATACCGGAGTCTGCCACTGTTACATAAAAATATTTATGGTCTGCATCCAGGGATACCCGGACCCATCCATCATCCACATTGTACTTGATTCCATTTTCCACCAGATTACTGATGGCAAGAGTAAATTTCACCTCATCCACGTCTGCTTCCACAGGACGGAAACAATCCAGGATCAGGTCGATGTTCCGTTTGTCCGCGATCGGACGCAGACGTTTCAGAATGTCCTCCAGAAGCTGGTTGATATCCATATGTGTGATATTCACATCCGCAGCCTTCTTATCCATTTTTACCAGAGAAAGAAGGTCTGTGATGATCTTGTTTTCACGATCGATCTCGGCAGTGATATCGCCCATAAATTCCTGATACAGTTCCTCCGGGATTCCCTGCTGTCCTACCAGAGAATCTGCCAGAACCTTCATGGAAGTCAGCGGTGTTTTCAGCTCATGGGACACATTGGATACGAACTCCTGCCTGGATTCGTCCAGAATCTTCATACGGTTAACCATCTTGTTGAAAGCATCTGTGATCAGCTCTGTCTCTGTATAGTCAGGAACACTGATTTCTTCATCCAGCACACCATCTGTCAGGTCCTCAATGGACTTCGTAACTCTAGCAAGCGGTTTCACAAGGATTGTAGACAACAGCCACGCCAGAAATACCGAAAGCACTACGATCACACCGATCAGCATAACGCCTCTCTGTTCCAGTTCATCCAGTGTCTGTGCAATGTCCATTGTGGAAACTGTTACCAGCATCACACCCTGAAGTTGCTGAACATCCGGACTCTGTACAGGAACTGCTACTTCCAGAATCTTGCTTCTGGAATCAAAATTGTCAGCCTTTTCTCCTTTGACACATGCAACTGCCAGAGGACTCAGAAGCGATTTCCCTTCTTCTGTATGGAAGGTATCTCCTACGATCTTAAAGTCTCTGTCAGCCAGCAGAACTCTTCCATTATAAATGTTGGAAAACATCTCAAGCTTACTGTTTACTGTTTCTGAGCTGGTGTCATTCAGATAATTTTCCTTAATGATCAGGTTACTCAAAATCTCACACTGGCTGCGCACCGTTTCTGTAAGCATGGAAACAGCCCGGTCCTGATAGTTGTGAAGCATGGTATAAGTTACGATCACACCAGGCACGATTCCCAGAATAATTAAGATGACCAGAATACGAAAACGCAGACTTCTGAAAAAGTTATTTCTTTTTTTCACTTTTCTAACTCCGTTCCCTTTTTATGTGTATTTCTACAGCTATCGTAACTGTTCAGTATCTTCATCTTCACAGTTACCTGTATCAATCTCTCTGTTTCTTTCCAAAACGCATGACACTCTCTTATAATTTTTCAGTCAGAGCAGTTATGCTTTTTGAATCCTTCTCATCTTATCACAGAAAAAATCGCATTTCTACCATAAACCGGAAACTGATTTATTTTTTTACCATGATCTGTTACTGTATTTTTCTTTTCACGCTCATTCCGGGAAATACTTTTTTATCATTTCCTGATAGGTCTGCGGATCATTGATATTGGAAAAATACCAGTCCGGAACCTGGCTTTCGTAACATTCATATCCATTTCTCCGCAGAAAGGCAAAAACTGCGCCTTTCCGCTCAGTGATTTCTTCAAGCATGGCATCTGCCAGTTCTGTACGATATACTCCCATAAGAGGTTCTTCATATCCGCTGTGGCTCAGGATCACTGCCCTTGCTTCTGAATTCTGAGCCTGACGGATCATTGCTGCCAGTTCGTCTGCCGGAACTAATGGAACATCTACGCCAAGTACCAGACAATATGGATTCTTTGCTTTGCGAAAACATGCTTCCAGTCCTCCCAACGGACCTTTCCCCGGGAAGCGATCTGGTACAATAGGATATTCATATTTCTTTTCACCGTGATAGCCAGACAGAAGAATATCGTTGATTCCCAGTTTCCGACCTTTTTCTATCTGCATTTCAAGGAATGTTTTTCCCTCTATTGTAAGATCTGATTTGTCCCGACCCATACGGCTGCTGGCTCCGCCTGCAAGGACTACCATAGATATCTGCTTCTCCTGCATTATTATTTTCCTTTTCCTTAAAAAACATTGTTTTTTCTGCACATTACATATAATGAAATTACAGGTAAAATATCCGTATATTAAAAATCTTTAAAACTCATCCACCAATCTGTGACATTCCTCTGATCTCATCCTGCTCGGTTTTCGCTTCATAGAAATTATGGCTGACCGGTTTATTCCAGATAACCTGATAAATCGCCTGTGTCAGCTCTTCATCTGTACAGCCGCCACGCATCAGACCTCGTAAATCTGTGCCTTCCTGATACTGGAGGCATCCTTTCATAAATCCTTCTGATGTCAGGCGCACCCTGTTGCACTGGCTGCAGAATTTATGAGTCATGGCACTGATAAAACCGATTTTTCCTTTAAATCCGGCGATTTCATAATAATGACACGGACCATTTCCATAGCGTTCGTTTACCGCATGCATCGGACCATAAGCTTCTTCCAGAACTGCTTTGATGGACTCTTCATCCTGGAACGGGAATTGTTTTCCGAATCCGATCGGCATCATTTCTATGAAGCGCACATGGATCGGATACTTCTGTGCCAGTCCTGCAATCCCGATGAAATTTTCTTTTTCCTTGATTACCGGAACACTGTTGATCTTCAGGGAAAGTCCCGGATGTGCAAGTGCTGCTTCAATTCCCTCGAATACTTTTTCCAGTTCGTCACGCCTTGCAACTTTCTTAAAAAGCTCCGGATCAAGAGTATCAAGACTGATGTTGATTGCATCAATTCCTGCATCAAGCAACGCATCAAGCTGCTCTGCAAGCAGGATTCCGTTTGTTGTTAATGTTACTTTCTCAATTCCCGGAATTGCCTTGATCTGTTTTGCAAGGTTCGCACAGCCCTTGCGTACAAGTGGCTCTCCACCTGTCAATTTTATTTTACAGATTCCCAGACCTGCTGCACATCTGCAGATACGAAGAATCTCGTCGTATGTGAGAATTTCCGCATGAGAAAGTGATTTTACACCTTCCTCCGGCATACAGTAAATGCATCTGAGGTTGCATCTGTCTGTCAGGGAAATTCTTAAATAATCTATTTCTCTTCCATATTTATCTGTCATCGGCTCTACCTGCCTTTTACTTTTTAATAATTATTTTTCTTCTGCTGTTCCAGGTGTTACTGTTTACTCCTTTCTCAATAACACACTTCGCGGAATACTACCTGCGAACAGTAACAACAGTAACACACAGCTACAGTGTTTCTTTCGTAATCGTTTGACACGCTATGCTCCGCAGTCTATACTGAAAGTATCAAGATTATTGTCTGATAATCCTCACAAAACGAAAGGAACAATCCTATGAAAATCAACGAACAATACCACAACCTCAGCCTGCTCGAGAACGTGACCTATGAGTTTCTTGGCCGTGACGGGGAAACTCATGAGGAAACAGAACCTATTCTCGTGGAGCACATGATGGATGTGTATGTAAATGAGCGCCTGACCATGAAACTGGTCTGTATTCCGGAGCATCTGGCCGAACTGGTTCTTGGCCGTCTTTTTACTGAAGGGATCATCTCATCTGCCGACGATGTTGACCAGATTTATATCTGCGAATTCGGCAAACGGGCCCGCGTGATCCTGAGTAAAAATAAATCCGGGCAGCCTCATGAGGAAAACGAAGATTATGTTGCACCTACTCCTACCTGCTGCACCGGAAATCGTGTTCTTAATGATTATTTTATCACAGACCAGCCATTAATGCCAGTAACTCCGATCCCCTGGAAAAAGCAGTGGGTCTTTGACCTGGCAGACTGTTTTGCCAATGGCACTCCGCTTCACAGCCAGACCTGGGCGACCCATAGCTGCTTCCTTGCCTGCAATGGAAAACTTCTCTTCCAGTGTGAAGACATCGGCCGTCACAATGCCCTGGACAAATCCATTGGCTATGCCCTGCGTCATGGTGTTGATCTGAAAAAATGTGTGGTTTATTCCAGCGGACGTATCCCTACGGATATGGCGATCAAAGCGATCCGCGCCGGAATCCCGGTTCTGGCAAGTAAGGCTTCCCCGTCTGCCGAGGCAGTTGCCATGGCTAAGGAATATCACCTTACTCTTGTCTGCGCCGCACGCCGTGACCGCATGAAATTATTCGCCGGAAATGCACCTGTCGAATAGCTCCTCTACATATAGGTCATCCCCCGTTTCAATTGCAAAAAGCAATAAACAGTGGGTAGTTACCTGCATCACAAAGGATCATGTCGCAGATACTTCAGGACAAATTCCGCAATATCTTCTGCACTGTCCAGTTCCAGTACCGGAATCTTTAACTCCTCCGCAGTCTTTCCGGTTCCGGATACGGGCAGTGTTTTTCTTTCATTTTCATCCAGATTGGTCGCGATTGCTGCCAGATACCTCGGATCACAGACGCTTTCTGCTGAATTTCCCTTTCGGACAATCTCAATCTTCGGATAAGTACTGTATTTGAAGCCTTCCAGCAGGATCAGATCAGCTTCCGGGAAAAATTCCATCAGTTCTTTTTCCGAAATCTGTGGCTGCTGTTTCACCAACATATATTTCCCGGCGGAAAAAACAACCGTTCCGTAAGCCCCTGCCTGAAGCTGGCGGTAAGTATCCGTGCCAGGTACATCCGGTTCGAAATCATGCCCGTCATGTTTCAGCACTGCTGCTTTCAGTCCTTTTCCCTTAAATATTTCCAGAAGCTTACAGATCAGCGTTGTTTTCCCGGAATTTTTTACTCCGCTGACTGCAAATATATTTTTCTGCCCAGTCATTTTTTTATAAATTTTCCTTTCGTTTGTCATGGGTGCAAACCCACTGTCTTCAGGCGATGGGAAATTGATTCAAAGCCAGACTGCACTGACTTTATCCCCTGTCTTCAGGCTTTTGCTTTCCTTATCTTCCATGGTTTTTGTGTCGATCAGGCAATTACATCCTGCCATGGAACTGAGTACTCCATTGGAATGCAGTCCGTTCGGAAGATGGAACCGGCCATTTTCCCAGTATGCGCGGATAAAACGGCGGCCTTTGATTCCTTTCATAAAGTCATCTGCCATAACGCCCGTCACTTCCTTCAGACCGATTGCCGGATTCTGCATCATCTTCTCCAGTGCCGGACGGATCAGGAGTTCTATTGTAACTGCAACGCCGAAAGGATTTCCGGAAAGACTGATCACCGGAACTTTTCCGCCCGAAGCGTTCTCATATACAGAAAACAGTGTCGGCATTCCAGGTTTCATATTTACTCTCCAGAAAATTCTTTCTGCGTCGATCAGGCGGATAGACTCATGCATGATATCTTTTTTTCCTACGGAAACACCGCCCGTAGTGATGATCATGTCTGCCTGTTCTGCTATTTCTTTTATTTTTTCTGCCATAACCTGTGGATTGTCTTTCACTGCTTCCATATAAAACGGTTCGATCCCAAGTTCCATCATTCTGGCTGACAGCATGGTCATATTGCTGTTGTAAATCTTTCCGGCAGGTAAAGGATTTCCGGGTTCTACCACTTCGTCCCCGGTAGTCAGAAGTACCACTTTCGGTCGACGGTAAACCGGCACTTTCGCAGCCCCCATTCCTGCCAGAACTGCCGCTTCCACATATCCGATATGGGTTCCTTTTTTCAGAAGTGTGGTTCCTTTTTTGAAATCCTCTCCCGCAAAGCAGTAATTATCCCACTGTTTTACTTCCCGGTAAATTTCCACTGTCTCTTCCCCGTAATCGGTATCTTCCTGAAAAATACAGCAGTCACATCCTTTCGGAATTGCAGCACCGGTCATGATACGTACAGCCTGCCCAGATTCCACAACTCTCTCCGAGTACTGTCCTGCGTCAATTTCTTCCATCACTTTCAGCTTCACCGGGTGCTCTGAAGATGCACCTGCAAGATCTTCTGCCTTGCAGGCATAACCGTCTACCGGTGACCGGTCAAAAGGAGGATTGTTAAATTCTGCCACCATATCCTGCGCCAGGATTCTTCCCCCTGCCTTATTCAATTCTACTTCTTCCGTCTCATTTATTACAGGCGTATATTGCAGAATCTGTTCCATTGCCTGTTCTACGCTGATTCCCTCCACGCACTAATTCCTCCTTTTGTCTCTCATAATCCGTTGGTCCTGTATCTGAAAATCCCTATATAAAAATTTACTTTTCCACCTGTTCGGGGGGCAAACGGATAAAAGTATCCACTTTTCTACCTGACCTGTTTAATTTCTTCTCCCTCTCTCAGCTTTCCTGCCTCTATGATCTGGCAGAAAACAAACCATAGTTCCATCGGAGAGCATACTTTCTCACCTTTATAGGCATCCGATGCAAGACCTCCCGCACCGATTTTCACTGCTTCCAGAAGCACATCTCCGCAGCGAAATCTGCTTCCTTCCACAATCGCATTCCAGTCAAGACCTTCTACCAGAAGGTTCTCACCGAAACGTCCATACCTGACAGACTCTCCTGCCTCGTCAAAGTATGGCTTTACTTTTTCATACGGGAGAAGAGTAACCTGTCTTCTTCCACCCATTCCATAATGCACATCACCCACAAGTCCCTGCAATGTTGCCTCACATTCATGAATGTTCTGCGAGCTGGTCTTACGTTCTTTACTGATGCATACACATAATATTTTTGCCATTCTCTGCCTCATCCTTCCTGTGTAAATCCGGCTTTTTACCCTGTATTCCTGTACGTGGCAGTGTATCACCTGATTATTTATGATCACTTACTGTTTCTATCAGATTGCCCAGAATGCAATATTCACATTCTTTCCGGCATTTCGCAGATGCTCTACAAGCTGTTCTGCCACTTCTTCCTTCCTCTTCTCTGTAATTCCCAGTTCCACGTTGTTCTTATTGATGGCGCCGCCGAAATAAAAATTAATATCCGTTGCTGTTTCAAAAAGCATCACTCCAAGCAACGCAGCCGCATCTTTCTTTCGCTTCAACCTGTTAAATACCAGCTTATCATCCAGCCATTCTTCACAGTACCCCAGCAAATGCTCAATCGTCAGGAATCCCTCTGTCACCAGCTCTGCACCTTCCAGCTTATAATAAGCCGGAACATCTCCACAGGCAGTTTCACTGAGAGAAACCAGCTCTTTATTCAGATATCTGGCTGCACACTGAGCAGTGGTGCCACCACAGATCACATGATATCCCTCCGCTTCAAAAAACGATTTCAGGTATCGTTCATCATGCTCTTCCTTACTCGGTGGACCAATCATGATATTTACAATCTGTTTCTGCCGCATTCTCAGCACAATAGCTGTAATATCATCATCCGTTTCATTCAGATTCAGATCCAGGCTGGCCTCTGCCAGATAGCCTGCCATCTCCTGTGCGCTCATCCCTTTATGGTACTTTGCCCTGCAGAAAGCCATTACATCATCTCTTCCCCAGCCGCCGTTGGTAGTTTTTCCCATTCCGGCATTGGTCACACCGTCAGACATAATGATCAGCATATCTTCTTCCTTTAATTCAAAGCAGCTCTTATGGATTTCTTTTTCCTCGATCATGCTGGTTTCCACCGGATAATCAAACAGCTTTCCATCACGGATTAAAATGGCATCCGGATTGTCAAACTGATAAAGACTGACCTGTTTTCCCTGAAAATTCAGCACTGTAAAAGTCGCATAAGCCAGATTTCGTACACTGCACACCGGCAGAGTCTTCGCCACTGCACGCACTGCCTCATCCAGTTCCACCTGATTGATGATCATGGTGCTGAGCATCGTTGCCGTCAGCGTGGAAAGGATATTCGCTTTCACACCACTTCCAAGTCCGTCAGAAAGCACCAGTACATGATCTTTGTCATTTTCCTCAATTTTATAGCAGTCTCCGCAGAGAAATTCTTTTTTCTTATTCAGGCTCACATGACCGAAATCAATACATAAGCCATCAAATTCCACATTCAGTCCATGATATCTATTTCTTTTCATTCGGTTTTTCGCTCTCCAGAAGTATTGTATTCTTTAATTTCTCCACTGCAACCTTGGTATCTGCCGCAGTCTCTCCCAGAAGTCCTGCAATCTGCTGAACAATTTTCAACTGCTCTTCTACCAGTTTATCTGCCATCCTGGCTGCTTCGAGCTGTGCGTGCTGGATCTGATCCTTGTGTTTTCGCTCTTTTGTGATATCTTTCATAATGCAGAGGATCATTTTGTTCTCCCTGTCATTCGTCATAACGCGGTCCAGATAACGCTTCTGTTCTTCCAGATATATTTCATCCTGCATCAGATTTCTGTCAAATGCCAGAATACTCGCAAAACTGTAATCTTCCATAATCTCTGAAACCGGATGCCCGATCAGCCTGCGTTTACGCGGTGTATTGAACAGATCCGCCGCTGCCTGATTCATCTGGATAATTCTCAGATTGTAATCTACTGTAACCAGCAGCCCGGGCATGGCATTAAATACTTTATTTGAATAACTCTCCTGTTTCGCTCGCATATATGGAATACACATGGCAACCTCTGCCTTATTCTGTACAATGGCGATTGCTTTTTCCCGACAGGTGTTATATCCGCAGGCACCGCAGTTTAATTCATCCTTTGGAGAAAATTTCCCCATTTCCGCCAGAGCATCCCTGATTTCTTCTTCTGAGACCTCATCCTGCTCCTGTGCCGGACAGTAGCCGAAATTCTTTCGCAGTTCAAATCCCGGCAATTCATAGTCTCCCTGCTCTCTGTGAAAATCTTTTCCAAAAGCTGCATTCTTCACTGCCAGAACATCTGCCAGATAACGTCCTTTCTCCATCTGAAAAGAAGGACCTGCCACACATCCCCCGCTGCATGCATACATCTCAAGAAAACAGTTTGCAAAATCCTCCGGATGAAGTTCTTCCAGAACCTCCCTGCACTGTTCCATCCCGCTTACGGAAAGTTTGCGGATTCCTTTTACAGAGCCAATCAGATCCGTTAAGCCGTCTGCAATCGCAATTTCCCTGGAACGGTAGGCAATCTGTTCAGGTTCTTCCTCAGTTATGGAAATTCCTTCTTTTTTCATCCATTGAGCAAGCTCTTCCAATGTAATAACATAATCCACTTCATTTCCTGAATCTCTCAGTTCTGACATAGCCGAAATACATGGACTTACATAGACAATCCTTGCCTTCGGATATTGTTTTTTCAGATAACTGGCATGAAACTGCATCATAGAGGCTGATTGTACCAGATTTCCCAGAAGATGCGGATAATGTTTCTTGACAAGCTGCACAATTACAGGACAGGCGGAAGAGATCATCACTCCCTGTTCCTTCTGCTCCGGAAAAAGTGTTCTGTACTGCGCAGTCATCAGGCTTGCACCTTCCCCTGCATCTGCCACATCTGCAAATCCCAGTTTCTTCATTGCTTCTCTTATCCCGTTGATACCGGTTACCCCAAAACGTGCCAGATATGCCGGATGAAGAGAGGCTATAACCTGCGTCTTATTCTCCATTGCATTGCAGATTGCAGGAATCATATTCTGCTCTTCCTTGGCATCCTGCGGGCAGACAAGGATACACTTCTCACAGTAAATACACTGACTTTCTATGATCCTGGCCTGATGATCATGAACACGTATCGCCTTGACCGGGCAGTTCCGGACACATTTGTAACAATTTTTACAACTGACTTTTTTAAACTGAAGGATTGACTGAAATCTCTGCATGCCTCGTACTCCTTATTATGTAACACTATACTTCTCTGAAAAAATCATCTGTAACTGTTCAGTACCCTCACAGACCGTAAAACTGCTGAACAGCCACAATTATCTTTACTTTTCCATAAAGGAATATGGAGCTGCCGCAAGGACAGCAGATCCATGTGCGACAGCCCCATATAATATTTACGATATCAGATCCGGAACTTTGTCTCCGATATTGTTTTATGCTTTCTCAATCTTAATTGCGCATACCTTATATTCAGGAATTCTTGCGTATTTGTCAAGTGCGGCGTTGGTCAGCCAGTTGGCATTTCCATCCGGGAAGTGGAATGGCATCCAGCTCTCACCCGGTGAGGTCTTTGTACCTACACGAGCGGTAGATTCAATGGATCCTCGTCTGGAAGAAACTCTGACTTTATCACCGTTTTTGATACCCAGCTTATCGGCATCTACGATGTTCATTTCAATAAATGACTTACCTTCGATCTCCATAAGCTCAGGTGTCTTTCCTGTCATGGCTCTTGTTGTGTAATGATACAGAATACGTCCTGTCATAAGGATGATCGGATATTCCTCATCCGGAAGTTCTGCTGACGGTACATATTTTGCAGGGTAGAACCAGCCAAGACCACGGGAGAATTTACCAACATGCATGATCGGTGTTCCCGGATGATCCTTGGAGGTACATGGCCACTGAAGTCCCTGTCCATGAACTTCTTCACTGTCAAGACGTTCATGGCTGATACCTGCGAAGCTCGGTGTCAGGGATGCGATCTCATCCATGATCTGAGCAGAAGTCAGATATGGCTGCGGATATCCCATGCGGTTCATCAGATCAATAATAATATCTGTATCCAGTCTCATCTCTCCAGGTACTGTGACAGCCTTGCGGACTCTCTGTACGCGGCGCTCTGTATTGGTAAATGTACCCTCTTTCTCTGCATAGCTTACACCAGGAAGGATAACATCTGCATACTGAGCTGTCTCTGTCATGAAAAGTTCCTGAAGTACAAAGAAATCAAGACTCTTTAATGCTTTGATAATGTGTGTGGTATCCGGATCAGTAACTACCGGGTCCTCACCATAGATATACAGACCTTTGATCTCGCCTGTGATTGCTTTCGGGAATACATCAGTTGCATGAGTTCCGATATTCGGATCAAGTTTTACACCCCATGCTTTCTCGAATTTCTCACGAACTGCAGGATCAGTAACCTTCTGATATCCTGGATATACATTCGGCTGAGCGCCCATATCGCAGGCACCCTGTACGTTATTCTGTCCACGAAGCGGGTTAACACCACAGCCTTCACGTCCAAGCTTGCCAACCATCATTGCCATATTGGACATGGACATAACACCCTCTGTACCTGTGGAATGTTCGGTTACACCAAGGCAGTAGATGATCGGAGCGCGGTCTGCTTTTGCATACATGATCGCTGCTTTTCTCAGATCGTCTGCGTCAATGTGGCAGATTTCAGCTACCTTCTCAGGTGTGTAATCTTTTACGATTTCCTTTAATTCTTCAAAACCTTCGGTACGCTCTACAATGAACTTGTCATCCTGAAGACCTTCAGAAAGGATCACATTCATGATGCCGTTTGCAAAAGCAACATTTGTACCAGGTTTCAGTTTCAGATGGATATCTGCTTTCTTAGCCAGACCAATATCACGAGGATCAACTACGATCAGCTTACAGCCTCTCTTGATAGCCTGACGGATCTGCATGCCGACTACAGGATGTGCTTCCTCAGGGTTGGAACCAACCAGCATGATCAGATCTGCATTCTTTGTGATATCCTCAATTGGGTTTGTCATGGCACCTGAGCCAAGAGTCATCGCAAGACCTGATACAGATGCAGAATGACATACACGTGCACAGTTGTCTGTATTGTTGGTGCCGAAGCAGCAGCGAACCATCTTCTGTACCATGTAAATATCTTCATTCGGTGATCTGGAGCATGCAAAACCTGCAAGAGAATCAGAGCCGTACTGTTTCCTGATCTCCATAAATTTGGAAGCAACAAGATCCAGGGCCTCATCCCATGTTGCACGTTCGAATTCACCTGTTTCTTTATTCTTGATCAGCGGATATTTAATACGCTCCGGTGACTGTACGAAATCGAAGCATCCGCTACGGCCCTTAACACAGAGCAATCCTTTGTTGGATGGTCCGTTTACAGCTTCTGTATCTACGATCTTTCCGTCTTTTACAAGGAGATAATACTGGCAGCCTGTTGCACAGTGAGGACAGGTCGTCAGAATCTTCTTGTCAATCTGGTACGGACGGTATTTCTTTCTGCGCTTCATGGTCAGTGCACCTGTCGGACAGGCCTGTACACAGTTACCGCAGGATTCACAGATACCTTCGTTCCATTTATGTTTGTAATGTGCACCGATCACTGACTGGAAACCACGATCCATAGTGTCGATGGCACCTCTTCCCACAATCTCCTTACATGTATTCACGCAGCGATGGCAGAGAATACACAGGCTTGGATCATAGGTAAAGAATTTATTGGTATCATCTATCGGCATATCCTTCATTTCACCGGGATAGCTTGTCTCAGTCACACCATATTCAAAACAGTAGTCCTGTAATTTACAGTCACCGTTTGCTTCACAGGAGAAGCAGTGTACACGATGATCAGAAAGAAGGAGGTCAAGGGTATCTTTACGATATGCAACTACCTTCTCTGACATTGTCTGTACTTCATCACCCTCTGAACAGCGAAGTGTACATGCCGTATCAAATTTGGTTCTTCCATTGTTTGTTACTTCTACCACGCACAAACGACAGGAACCATCCGGCAATACATCTTCCAGATAGCAGAGTGTAGGAATCTCCACTCCGATCTGTCTGGCAGCCTGCAGAATGGTCGTACCTTTTTCCACTTCTACAGGAATTCCATCTATTGTCAAATGAATCATCTTTTCACCCTCCTTAATTCACAGAAATTGCGCCGAATACACAATTTTCCAGACATGTTCCGCACTTAATACACTTGGAGGTATCAATGCTGTGAGGCTCTTTCTTATTGCCTGTGATCGCACCAACCGGACAGTTTCTCGCACACTTGGTACATCCTTTACATTTCTCAGGATCGATCACATAAGAACGCATTGCCTTACATACATGAGCCGCGCACTTTTTATCAACAATATGCTCTACATATTCATCTCTGAAGTTTCTTAATGTGGAAAGTACAGGAAGCGGTGCACTCTTTCCAAGTCCGCAGAGTGAACGGTCCTTGATAAAGTTTCCAAGATGCTCCAGTTTATCCAGATCCTCTACTTCACCCTTTCCGTCTACAATCCTCTCAAGGATTTCAAGCATACGTTTGGTACCGATACGGCAAGGACCACATTTACCGCAGGATTCTCTCTGGGTGAAGCCCATGAAAAAACGTGCAACCTCTACCATACAGGTATGTTCATCCATAACTACCAGACCACCGGAACCAACGATCGCACCATATTTCTTAACAGAGTCGAAATCAAGAGGTACATCCAAATGTTCTTCTGTCAGACATCCACCGGATGGTCCACCGATCTGAACAGCCTTAAACGCAGCACCGGATTTCAGTCCTCCGCCGATATCAAAAATGATTTCTCTTAAGGTTGTTCCCATCGGGACCTCGATCAGACCTGTATTCTCAATGGATCCTGTCAGTGAGAAGGTCTTTGTTCCAGGTGATCCCTCTGTACCGATACTTCTGTACCAGTCTGCACCTTTGAGAATGATCTCCGGAATATTTGCATAAGTTTCTACGTTATTCAGAACAGTAGGTTTCGCCCATAATCCCTGCTCAACCGTACGTGGCGGTTTTACACGAGGCATACCTCTGCTTCCTTCGATAGATGCAGTCAGGGCAGAACCTTCACCACATACGAAAGCACCTGCACCACGGTTGATATGCATATGGAAGGAGAATCCTGTTCCAAGGATGTCATCACCTAACAGTCCCACTTCTTCCAGAACTGCGATAGCGTGTTTCAGTCGTGCTACAGACTGAGGATACTCCGCACGTACATAAATATAACCATGTTGTGCTCTTACTGCGTAAGCTGCAAGCATCATACCCTCGATCAGACGGTAAGGATCACCTTCCATTACGGAACCATCCATAAATGCTCCCGGGTCACCCTCATCACCGTTACAAACCACATAATGAACAGGATCAGCCTGGCGTGCTACCTGAATCCATTTCTTACCTGCCGGGAAGCCGCCGCCACCACGTCCGCGGATACCGGATTTATCAACCTGATCAATAACCAGATCCGGATCCATCTCAAACATTGCTTTCTCCAGAGCCTGAAAACCGCCGCTTGCTATGTACTCATTCAGAGATTCTGCATCAAACTTACCACAGTTCTTCAGAACAATACGAGTCTGTTTCGCGATAAACGGAATATCTTCCGGTCCGCGGCTTACTTTGCCGCCTTTCTGGTAAAGCAGTCTCTCGATAGTCTCATTACCCTGAACACTCTTCTCAAAAATCTCCTGGCAATCTTCAATCTGAACCTTCGTATACTGGATCACATCGTCGCCTTTCTGGATACGAACAAGTGGTCCAAGCTCACAGACACCCTGACATCCTGTTTTCTTTACACCTACATGTGCATCTTTGTCATGAGGTCCAAACTCAATGGTAACTCCCGGAGCATCTTTAGCAATCTCCATGAATTTCTCATAGATTTTCTGAGAACCGGTTGCCACACATCCGGTACCTGAACAGACAAGAATACGACAGTCATAAGAATTAAGTTCTTTCACAGCTTCTTCTCTGATCTGCTCCAATACTTCCTTATTCTGGATCATCCCTGTTCGCCCCCTCTCAGTTTATCGATCAGCTCATCTGCCTTCTCCGGAGTCATTCTCGGATATACCTCTTCATTGACCATCATAGTCGGTGCAAGTCCGCAGGCACCAAGACAGGAAACTGTTTCCACAGTAAACATCATATCGTCTGTCGTCTTCTTTGTCTTTGACAGCCCCAGTTTCTTATAAAGTTCCTCCAGAACCGGTATTGATTTTCTTACATGACAGGCTGTTCCGTCACAGACCTTGATCACATATTTACCTTTCGCATCAAATGAGAAATTCTCATAGAATGTGGCAACACTGAACGCTTTCGCCTCTGTTACGCCGATCTGCTCCGCAACATATGTAAGCAATTCTTCCGGGAGATATCTGTACACCCCCTGGATATCCTGCATGATCGGAATCAGTGATGCCGGCTTTTTACCATAGAAAGCAATGATCTCATCCGCTTTCTGATAAAATGACTGATCTAGCATTTCGCACCCTCCTTATACCTGTTTTTTCTCTTTTTATTGCACTCTTTACATATTGTAACGTTAATTATATGCCTTTTTCGTCGTTTTCACAAGCGCATTTATAGAAATTTTCTAATTTTTTATTATTTTCCTCTATAGATGTTTGTTTTGTTTGTCTAATTTTTATCAATTTCATCCAACAGCAGCAGCAAGAACAATTAAACCGAACGAAACTAGATTAAACCAAATATTACCGGCCACTTCAAACAATAATGAAAATCAACAGATTCTGCATACAAAAAGGAAGCCTGACTGGTCTTAGTCCTGCTTCCTTTTTTCTGCTATTTCTGATACTTTTATTACTGTTTGTTAAAATTGTAAAATCGAGGTTGTAAATACCACTGTTCCACTATAATCTCCTGCAATCTCTGAGAGTTCCCTTCCATACAATTGTTTCTGGTTAAAGCGCAGTGTTCCTTTACAATTCTTCCCCACTTGATCAAATGCAACTAAAAAGTATCCATTCGGTTCTGACATAGTATTAGCAGCTAATGGCTGATAATACTCCTCTATTGGATATATATTATATACATAATATATGAACTTTGTATTCGGCGAATCCTTCTGTGTCAGATAAAATTGGCTGTCCTCTTCCGTTGCATTCTGATCTTTCATACGAACCATCACATACTGATCCTCGGCAAGATTCTCTACACTGGTCAGTTCGACCTTAAATGGAACATCTTTAAAACTGTCCGTATCTGTCTCCGGCTGTGTCAGGATTCCGAAATCCACCTTATCCGGCACTGTCACTATATATTGTACTGCTCCTGTCTGCTCATCCTCAATGTGCGCCACCACTTCTGTATTTCCATCGTTGCTCCCCTGATTCAGAGTAAGTGCCCCTACGGGTACCGACGATGTAGTCACCATTACCAGGACCGCAGAGAGCGCCAGAATTTTTCTGTTTTTTACCATATCATCCACCCTTCTTTCTTTACCAGTCTGAGTTTCTGTTTTCATACACATTTTCGTTTGTTATTCTGTTGAAACTGAGATTGTGTATACCATTGATCCACTGTAATCTCCCGCAATTTCAGATATATCTTTTCCATACAGTTGTTTTTGATTAAACCGGAGTGTTCCCTTTTTACTTGCACCTGTCGTATTAAATGAACAGAAAAGATATCCACCCTGCTCTGTCATTGCAGTAGAATCTATCGGAAGATTATCTTCACCTACCGGATCTACATCATATACTTCATATTTGAATTTTGTATTCGGCGACATTGTTTGTGTCAGATAAAATGCACCGTCTTCTTCTGTTTCACTCTGATTTTTAACACAAACTTTCACATGCTGATTTTCAGCAAGGTTCTCTGCTTTTGTCAATGTAACCTCAAACGAAACATCTTTAAAACTGTCTTCATCTGTCTCCGGCTGTGTTAAGGTTCCAAAATCCACCCTATCCGGAACCCTTACTGTATACTGTACTTCTCCGATCTGCTCATCTTCAATATGCGCCACCACTTCTGTACTTCCACTGGTGCACTCCTGAGTCAAATCTCTCCCCGTACTTCCACTGGTAAACTCCTGAGTCGGATCTGATCCCCACGCAGTCATCACCGATGCGTTTACTGTTACAAGTGTCATAGAGAGTGCCAGAACTTTTTTTACTTTTACCATATTATTCCATCCTTTCCAAAAAGTAATCTGTTTTTGTTCAGTTAACAATCAATTGAAATTTTGATATTGCCGAATTAAGCGGTGAAGCATCTTCATCAAGGGTTACGCATTCATAAAAAACTTCTGCATCGTATGTTCCCTTATTCAATGTCTGCTCCAACGGGATTTCCGTCAGACCATACCCCGGTTTCAGAAGTTCAGATTTATACAGAACTGTACCATCCTCCAGTCTCACTGTGACATAAAATCCACAGTTGTTTTCTTTCGGATTGCCAATGCTCAAATGTAACTGCGTATCCCCTTCTTCCATTTCTGCTTTACTATAGCCGGGAATCTGGATTCCGCCTGAAGTACTTTCTTCTGGTTCATCTGTTTGTTCCGGAATTCCCGTATCCCAGTTATCCACAATTTTTCCGGCTACGCCATTCGCATTCTTTGCATCTTCCGGTTTCATAACCCGAAACATCACAACTGCTATAACAAACAGAATAAAAATAAAGAGGGCAGATATTACAACTGACTTCTTTTTTGTATTTTTCAATTTCTTTCACCTCCTTGTTCCTGCCTTCTTGTTTTCCTCCGGACAAGCCATATAGAAAGCCCTTTTCTGAGTTCTTCCTCCCTGACCGGTTTCAGAAGGAAGTACTCTGTTCACATCTTACTTATAGTCCTGATTATACGGAAATATCTTTCCAGTTCAATCCGTTTGGCACGAATCGCCGGAAAATAGCACGAAATGTAATTTTTTTGCTTCAGGAATGCGATTATTCATAGTAGAAAATATTGCATATAACATAAAAGGATCAGCATTCCTGATAAAACCAGTTATAAATAACGGTTTCTCCATCAGAAATGCTGATCTCTCATCTTTAAATATCTTATTTTTTTCTTCTATCTTTCTTTTCAGATCTTTAATCTCTTTTCTGCCCCACAAATAACACAGATATCATACAAAATCATACATTCTACTGTGCCTGAAAATAGTATCCGACACCCCATTTGGTGTGTACATATTTCGGTTCACTTGGGTTTGTCTCAATCTTCTCACGAAGACGGCGGATATGTACATCCACAGTACGTACATCACCCGGATACTCATATCCCCATACAATGTTCAGCAGGTTTTCACGACTGTATACTTTATTTGGATTAAATACCAGAAGTTCCAGTACATCAAATTCCTTTGCAGTCAGATTAATCTCTTTTCCTGCTATAAATACACGTCTGCCTTCACAATCCATGCTAAGATCGCCCACCTGAATGCTCTTTGCCTTTTCTTTCTCTTCATGGTCACTTCCCGCACGACGCATGATTGCTTTGATACGTGCCTTAACTTCCAGAATATTGAACGGTTTGGTGATATAATCATCCGCACCATATTCAAGACCAAGGATCTTATCCATATCCTCGCCCTTAGCTGTCAGCATCACGATCGGCACATTGGAAAATTCGCGGATCTGCTGGCATACTTCCAGCCCGTCCATCTTCGGCAGCATCAGATCCAGAAGGATAATATCATATTTTTTATCTTTTGCTTTCTCTACTGCCTCTTCTCCATCATAAGCGCAGTCTACCTCCATACCATCCTGTTCCAGACTAAAACGGATTCCTTTTACGATCAGTTTCTCATCATCTACTACCAAAACTTTCCTGCTCATTCGGTTCTCCTTATCCTACTACTATCTCATCTTTTATCTTTGCAAAAGTACCTTCTTTAATACCCTGTACATTCATAATATCCTCTATCGCAGCAAATGGCCCGTTCTCTTCTCTGTAGGCAATGATCGCCTGCGCACGTGTTGCACCAATCCCCGTCAGCGTGGTGAGCTGAGCTTCATCTGCTGTATTTATGTTGATCCTGTTATCCTGCTGAACCTGAGCGGTCATCCCTGTGTTCTGTCCTGTCCCGGCACTTCCATTCATCTGTCCATCTGATGCTCCGGCCATCTCTGCAGGATCCAGCCCCTGCCGCTCCATCTCTTCCTGTGTGAGAATATAAAGCTGCTGTCCATCTGTCAGAACTCCAGCACGGTTTACACAGGTTAGAGCTGCCTCGGGAAGATATCCTCCCGCCGCCTCAATCGCCTGAAACACCCGGCTCCCGGCTGCCAGCTGAAAAACTCCCGGATTCGCAACTGCTCCGCAGACATCAACATAGATCATCTCTGGCTGTGTTTCCCCGGCTGAATTTATCTCCGTCCCATTACCTGCATCTGAACCATCTGATTCTGCCTGTTTTTTCCGGGACTCTGCAGAACTGCCATCATCATTCTGTCGGTCATCTGTATCTTTCTTCGACTTCTGTCCTGATGTTTTCTCTTCTGATGACTCCGCATCCACCTCTGCTTTTGCTTCCTGCAATCCATCTATCAGAAACTGTGCCTCTCTGCTCTTACATCCTGTCAGTCCTGTAAGAAACAAAGTTCCACACAATATCAGCGTCACAGCATAACAATATCTGTTTTTTATTTTTATCATAAGGGTCCTCCTCTTATTTCTCAGAGTAAGAGTCCCCCTGTCCATAATGCCACCCTTATTGTAACGAAATCTTAATGATTTTACAATAGTAAACTCTTATTTTTGCCACTTAAATATAACAATTCCGGAAATCGCGAGCAGCAATCCAAGGATTTTGCGCCATTCAAAGGGTTCTTTATCTACCCCAAACAATCCAAATAATTCAATTACATAAGCAACTGCCAGCTGCGAAATAACGATCAGCATTGCCGCCCTGGCAGGTCCAAGAGCTCCCATGCTCTGGATTACTGTAATTGTAATAAACGCTCCGATCACACCACCAAGGAGTGTATATTTATTGTCCACCTGCCAGAGTGCAGCCACACTTTCCCGTCCTGTAAAAAACCAGGCCAGAACACAGACTGCAAAAGCTGACAGCTGCACCCAGCCGGTCGATACCCAAAGGCTGGTCTGCTTTGTCACTTCCGTATTAAAAACACCCTGAATGCTCATCAACGCTCCTGAAATCAGCGCCACTATAAATCCCCACATAAACTTCCCCTCCTGATAAATTACAAAACAGTTTTCGTTTTCTTATGTCGAAAAGAGGCACCGCTGTTTAGCAGTACCTCTTTTATTCTTTATTATTAGTTTATTCGTTCTGCGCAAAATCATGCACACAGTATAAATCCTGTTTTTATTTTTCTTTCATATAATCCATACAATTTCTCGCATTCCATGCATATCCATCCTGCTTCGCCTGTATATAGCGGATATTTTCGTTCCTTACAATATTCTGTTTCATAATTTTCTATTAATTCCACAAGGTTATTGAT
>ENA-ORKV01001121-ORKV01001121.1-human-gut-metagenome-genome-assembly--contig:-NODE-1121-length-22822-cov-3.534315_pt1 | contig 22822 bp, 13 predicted proteins | sample MGYA00243058_ERZ508805 | MGnify/ENA primary metagenome ERZ508805 (study PRJEB26277, sample SAMN04329770) | human gut metagenome | biome: human-associated habitat | host: Homo sapiens | place: USA... | reverse complement strand
GAAAGTGTAGATGTAAGAAAAAATATTGTAGATATAAGGAAGAAAATAAGTGAAAAAACAGATCTGTCCAATTATCGGGACTGTATGAACCTGTCCGATTATCAGGACTTTGTGGATAAAAATAGGGACTGGCTGGAGGATTATAGTCTTTTTATGTCGTGCAAAGATTATTTCGGTGGAGTTAAATGGCTGTCCTGGAATGAGGACATACGATTCCGTGAGAAATCTGCACTGGAATATTACAGGCAGCTTCTGAAAGAAAAGATTGAGTTCTGGTGTTTTGTGCAATATAAGTTTTTTGAGCAGTGGAATGCGTTGAAGGAATATGCAAATGGCAAAGAAATACAGATCATAGGAGATATTCCGATTTATGTAGCACTGGACAGTGCAGATGTGTGGGCAAATCCCGGACAGTATCAATTGGATGAAACGCTTCATCCGGTGGATGTAGCAGGATGCCCGCCGGATGCATTTTCGGATTATGGACAGAAGTGGGGAAATCCAATCTATGACTGGAAGGTTATGGAAAAGGATCACTTCCGTTGGTGGAAAAAGCGTATCCGGGCGGCAGGCAGTATGTATGATGTGGTGCGGATCGATCATTTTATTGGAATTGTGAGATATTATGCGATTCCGGCAGATGGTGTACCTGTGGATGGAGCATTTCGCGAGGGACCGGGAGCAAAGCTGATAGAGGCAATTGATGAATCAATCGGTGATGCAAAGGTGATCGCGGAGGATCTTGGTGTGGTTGTTCCGGGAGTGCGCAAGCTGCTTGAGCAAAGTGGTTATCCGGGGATGAAGATTTTGGAATTTGCGTTTGACGGAAACAGGGAGAATGAATATCTGCCGCATAATTATGAAAGAAATTGTGTTGTGTATAGCGGGACACATGATAATGAAACACTGCTGGGATATTTCGATTCACTGCCGGAAAAGGGATATACATATCTGCAGGACTATACCGGTGTGAAGAAGAGGGAGGAGTTAGCGGATGCCGTGATCCGTTTGGCTTACCAGAGTGTGGCAGATACGGTGATCCTTCAGATGCAGGACATTCTGAAAAAGGATAACGATGCCAGGATGAATCTTCCGTCGACAATTGGTCAGAACTGGCGCTGGCGGTTGAAGAAAGAAGAATTTGGAGAGAAGCAGATTGCTTTTCTTGCAAAACTGGCGGATATCTATCATAGATAAAAGAAAACACAAATAAAAGAGAAGAGACAGAATTTATTTTAGAAAGTATAGATAAAGGAAACACAAATAAAAGAGAAAAGATAGAATTTATCTTAGAAAATAACGATAAAGGAAAATATAAACAAAGGGGAATACTAATTTAAAGTAAAATTATAGGTTTTATATTACTAATATAGTTAAACAAAAATACAAATATAAAACAATAAGAAAAATTAGAAGTAAATTAAAAACCAACTAACAAAACATTATAATCAGGAGGAGAAAAATGTTAGAGAAATTTGTAGAGGATTGTTACCGGAAGAGTTTGAAGGAATGCAGCAATGAGGAAATTTATGTGGCACTTCTGGAGCTTGTGAAACAGCAGGCACAGGGGAAGGAAAGTTCTGCAAAGAAAAAGAAAGTTTATTATATTTCGGCAGAGTTTCTGATTGGAAAATTGTTGTCGAATAATCTCATTAATCTCGGACTTTTTGATACATTGAAAAAGGAACTGGAGGAAAATGGAAAGAGTATTTATGAGATTGAGGAGATTGAGCCGGAGCCTTCATTGGGAAACGGAGGGCTTGGACGTCTGGCAGCATGCTTCCTTGATTCTATTGCAACGTTGGGGATTCCGGGAGATGGCATTGGTATCAACTATCATCTGGGACTTTTCAGACAGGCATTTGAGCAGAATCTGCAGAAGGAGTATCCGAATCCATGGATTGAGAAGGAAAGCTGGCTGACCAAAAGAGAGAAAAGCTATATGGTAGAATTTCGTGATCATGTTGTGAAAGCGTCTCTGTACGATATTGCAGTCACAGGCTATGAGAACAGAACAAATCAGCTTCATTTGTTTGATATTGACAGTGTGGAGGAGAAGATTACCGAGGATGGAATTTCTTTTGATAAAGAGGATATTGAGCGTAATCTGACATTGTTCCTGTACCCGGATGACAGCGATGAGAAGGGACAGCTTCTTAGAATTTACCAGCAGTATTTTATGGTATCAGCGGGAGCACAGCTCATCCTGGAGGAGTGTGAGGCGAGAGGCTGCAATCTCCATGATCTGCCGGAGTATGCGGCAATCCAGATTAATGATACACATCCGACAATGGTGATCCCGGAGCTGATAAGACTACTTCTGATCCGTGGTATCTGCATTGAGGAGGCAATGGAGATCGTTGCGAAAACATGTGCCTACACGAATCACACGATCCTTGCCGAGGCGTTGGAAAAATGGCCGGTTGATTATCTGAAAAAGGTTGTGCCGCAGCTTCTTCCAATCATACATATTCTGGATAATGAGGCGAAAAAGAAATATCCGGATGAGGCGGTAGCAATTATAGACAAGGAAAATCGTGTTCATATGGCACACATAGATATGCACTATGGATATAGTATAAACGGTGTGGCGTATCTGCATACGGAGATTTTGAAGAACAGTGAATTGAAGCCGTTTTATGAGATTTATCCGGAGAAATTTAATAATAAGACGAATGGTATTACATTCCGCCGCTGGCTGCTTCATTGCAATGAGGAGCTTGCTTCATGGATCGAGGGGCTGATCGGCAGCGGTTTCAAAAAGGATGCGATGGAGCTTGAAAAACTGCTTTCTTATCAGAAGGATACGAAGATGCTGGAGAGTCTGCTTGCGGTAAAGGCAGAAAAAAAGAAACAGTTGAAGGAATATTTGCTTCGGACACAGGGCGTGGAGATCGACGAAAATTCCATCTATGATATTCAGGTGAAACGTCTTCATGAATATAAGCGTCAGCAGTTAAATGCATTATATATTATCCATAAATATCTGGAGATCAAGCGTGGCGTGATCCCGGAGAAGCCGGTTACCGTGATCTTCGGAGCAAAGGCAGCTCCGGCGTATGTGATCGCAAAGGATATCATTCATCTGATCCTGTGCCTGCAGGAGCTGATCAATAGTGATGAGCTGGTTAGTCCGTATCTCCGTGTGGTGATGGTGGAGAATTATAATGTGAGCAAAGCGGCACAGCTCATTCCGGCGTGTGATATTTCTGAGCAGATTTCGCTTGCGTCGAAAGAGGCCAGCGGTACAGGTAATATGAAGTTTATGCTGAACGGTGCGTTGACGCTGGGAACCATGGATGGCGCAAATGTGGAGATTGCAGAGCTTGTCGGAAAGGAAAATATTTATATTTTCGGTGAGGACAGTGAGACGGTTATTCAGAGATATGCGGATGGAAGCTATGTGTCAAAGGATTATTATGAAAAGGATGCGAAGTTAAAGGAGGCTGTTGATTTTATTGTCGGAGAAGAAATGATGGCAGTAGGAAATAAAGAACATCTGACGCGTCTGTATAATGAGCTGTTAAATAAAGACTGGTTCATGACTTTCCCTGATTTTGAGGATTATATTGCGACAAGAGAGCGGGCATATCAGGAATATAATGACCGTATGGCATGGGCGGAGAAGATGCTGGTAAATATCGCAAAGGCAGGATTCTTCTCATCAGATCGTACAATTGCACAGTATGAAAAGGAGATCTGGAAGACGGGGACTTTGTAAAAGTAAAGTGAAAACAAGGAAAAAAGAGTCCCAAAAGACGGACTTTGCAGAAAGCAAAGTGTAATAGTAGAAAATCGAGATTAAGAAAGAGCTTCCGGAAAGCAAAGTATAAGAATAGAAAATCGAGATCATGAAAGAGTTTTCGGAAAGCAAAGTATAAGAATAGAAAATCGAGATCATGAAAGAAGAAAATTCAGGGAGCAAGGGATAAAAAGGAATAACAAAGTTCTAAAAAAGGGACTTCGTATAACTAAAATAGAAGTGATTAAAATAATAAAAGAAATAATGTACTCTCTTCCGGCAGAAATGCCGGGAGGGGGTTATTTCGCATTTTATGGACTTAGAGAAAGTTTGTGTTTGGGTTTCGGGAGAGTGTGTGGTAAACTAGAGAAGGACAGAAGCAGATATTGCGGAAATGAGGTTGGCTATGATTCGGATATTGATCGTTGATGATGAAAAGATAGAGAGAAATGGAATAAAGTTTTTGTTGAAGCAGCTTCATATGGAGGCGCAGATCCGGGAGGCTGTGAACGGTGTGAAAGCGTTGGAGGCCCTTGAGGAGGAGCCGGCGGATATTCTGCTTACAGATATTAAAATGCCTTTTATGGACGGTCTTACGCTGGCAGAGAACGTGGTGGAGAAGTATCCACAGACGAAGATGGTGATCTTCAGTGGATATGGCGAGTTTGAGTATGCCAGGAAGGCGATGAAGTCCGGCGTAAACAGCTATATTTTAAAGCCGGTGGATCCGGAAGAGTTTCGCAGTACCATGGAAAAAGTTCTGCAGGAAATTGAGGGAGAACGGCTGGAGGACGAGCGCAAGGAGAAGAATCGAAATTTTGTGAAGGAGCATGTGATATTATCGCTTTTGAATGGGGCGGCACCGGAGGATTTGGCGAAAAGTCTGGGAGATATGGGCAGCCTGGAATATGTGCAGGATTTTCAGAATATGATGCTGCTGGAATTTGACCGGGAATTTTTCGGGCGGACCGGACTTGATTTTCTGGAAAATCTGCGCGAAGAAATGAATGAGCCATTCCTTTATCTGAATATGAATCCACAGCAGGGAATCATACTTCTGGAGCGTTCTATTGAGATTGAGGCGAGACGGGAGATGGCGCAGAAGCTGCAGGATACTATTGAGAAGAAGTATGGGGATAGGTGTTATATTGCCGTGAGCAGAGAATTTGAACATCCTGTGAGACTGGCAGAGGAGATGGAACGTCTGGAATTTCTCATGGAGAATAAATTTTATGCACCGCAGGACCGGGTATTTTGTGAGGAGGAGCAGTCAGAAGCCAATTTTTCGGAGATTGACGACGACACTTTGATGAAGCAGATCCGTCAGGATATCAAGGTGAAGGATATGATGGGACTTCGCCGTCATTTTGAAAGCCTCTGTGAGAAGTATCAGAGCAAAAAGAATTTTTCACAGATGTATGTGAAATTTATCTTTTCTAATTTATTGAAGGATATTTATGAGATTCTACCGCAGGAGAAATCGGCGGGACTGAATCAGGAGATTGACCGGCTGTATCGTACGAATGATTTTCAGGAGGTCACAGAGCTTCTTAATGAGGGTATCCGTCTTTTGGAACAGAGCTTTGCTATCAATCCGCAGATGGAGCATCGGGAGATAGAGACGGTGAAGCAGTATATTTATGCACATTACGATGAGGAGCTTTCCGTGGATATGCTGGCGGAGCAGGTATTTCTGGCACCAAGCTATCTGAGTCATATTTTTAAGAAGGAGACGGGGCAGAATCTTAGTAAGTTTATCAAGGCGCTGCGCATGGAAAAGGCGAAGGAAATGCTGGAGCAGACACATAACAAGATTGTCAACATCAGCTATGCTGTGGGGTATCCGAATGTGTCGTATTTCTGTCAGAGCTTCCGCGAGTATTATGGGGTAAGTCCACAGAAATACAGGAATCAGTAAAACTATGCAGAGATAATTATTAAGAGAAAAATAAAATTGTGCAGGGGTAAATCACCAACAGCAATTAGTAAATTAATACAAGGTTAAATCACCTATTAATTTATAGAAATCAGTAAAATAAACAATGTCATGCGAGATGGCACCAGAACGGGGAAATCTATGAAACACAGGATCGGTCAATGGTTTAAAAATGCCAAAATACAAAAGAAAATAATGATCATATATATCTGTATCGGAACGATACCTATCCTTCTTTTGGGACTCTTTGCGTCCGGACAGGAGAGAAAAACGTTGATGGAGAGGGAGCACCGTAACATTGAAGATTCGGTGTCGCAGGGGGCATCGCAGTTAAAGTCACAGATTCTTGTTTATAATAATCTGTCTGATTATATTGCGTTTAACCAGCCGATTTCCGATGTGCTGATCGGTGATTATGACAATATATTTTCTATGTATGAGCAGTACACGGCAACGGTAGATCCGGTGCTTTCTTCTTTGAAATATTTTAATCCGAATATCAATCAGATCAAAATCTATCTGGATAAAAAAATTGTAAAGCATGACACAATGGTGGATTCGCTGCAGACGATCGAGGGTGAAAAATGGTACAGACAAAATGAGTCTTCTCTGAGCCAGAAGGTAAAATGGATCATCGATGCAGAGAAGAAAACATCGTTTTCGGCGAGAACCATGCCGATCATGGAGCAGAATAAGCAGAAGGGAATCCTGTATCTGGATGTGAATTATGATTCGTTATTTGCGGGCTTTGATGATATTTCAAGAGACAGCTACGGCCTTTATATTGTTGATAAGAAGGGAAATGTGTTATTTGAGAAGGATACCTTTTCGGAGAATACGGCTTCGAAAAATAATACAAAAACGACAGCAAAGAAATCGAAAGAAAAGAGATTATCTTTTCCTGCTCTGAAAAAGAAAATGGAGGCGCAGGAGAACGGAAAGAAAAGCAATTATCTGATCGTTTCCGCAGATGCGGGGGTGGATGACTGGAAGATCATCGTCTATCAGCCGCAGAAAATGATGGCGAGAGAGATTCAGACGCTGCTTGTGCTTGTCATGGGAATTATCGCGGTATGTATCATCACATCGGTGGTGGCATCCCTGGCATTTTCGCGGTTCGTGGTGCGCGATATCAAACGTCTGCGTGACAATATGCAGGCGGTTGAGGAAGGCAATATGGAGCTGATGGTTACCAGCGATGCCGGAGATGAGGTCGGCAGTCTGATCCGTGGCTTCGGAAGCATGCTCGGAGAAATCAACCGGCTGATCCATGAGGTGTATGAGAGTAAGCTGACGCAGAGAAAGTCGGAAATGACAGCACTTCAGGCGCAGATCAATCCGCATTTCCTGTATAATTCGCTTTCTCTGATCAACTGGAAGGCGCTCGAGGCAGGGCAGCAGGATATCAGTAAGATCACGCTGGCGCTTTCTTCGTTTTACCGGACATCGCTCAACCGTGGCAAGAATGTTCTGACAATTGAGAAGGAAATTGAGAACATGAAGTCGTATCTGGAGATCCAGCTTTGCATGCACGATAATGATTTTGATGTGATCATGGACATTGATGAGGAGATTCTGCCATACCAGACTCTGAACCTTTTGCTGCAGCCGCTTGTGGAAAATGCGATCGATCACGGTATTGACCTGAAGGAGGACGGCAGAGGTTATATTAAGATCATCGGGCGGAAAGATGCCGAAAATATTTACCTGACGGTGGAGGATAACGGCGTTGGAATTGAGCCGGAGATATTATCCTCAATTCTGGAATTTAAGACAAAGGGATACGGTGTGCGGAATGTCAATCAGAGGATCCGTTTGTATTATGGGGAGGAATATTGTCTGCGGATCGAGAGTGAAGTGGGAAAAGGAACAAGGTGTACGATAAATATTCCACAGAAATCAAATGATCCTGCGGATGGAACATCCTAAAATCAAATCTTGTCATTTTATGGCATATACGCTATTATAGATTTGATATTATTATAAGTTGGAACCAGGTGTTCACAATAAAAGAAAAGAGGAGAAAAAGATGGATAAGGTTATTTTAGCCTACTCAGGCGGACTTGACACAACTGCAGTTATTCCATGGTTAAAGGAAACATACGGCTATGAGGTTGTTTGCTGCTGTATCGACTGTGGACAGGGTGAGGAGCTCGATGGATTAGAGGAGCGTGCAAAACTTTCCGGAGCATCCAAGCTTTATATTGAAGATGTTGTTGATGATCTTTGCGAGAACTACATCATGCCATGTGTACAGGCTGGTGCTGTTTACGAACATAAATATCTCATGGGAACTGCTATGGCAAGACCTACGATCGCTGCAAAGCTTGTAGAGATCGCCCGTAAGGAAAATGCTGTTGCAATCTGCCACGGTGCAACCGGTAAGGGTAACGATCAGATTCGTTTCGAGCTCGGTATCAAGGCGCTCGCTCCTGATATCAAGGTAATCGCTCCATGGCGTGATGACAGATGGGGTATGGATTCCCGTGAGGCAGAGATTGAGTATTGTAAGGCACACGGCATTGATCTTCCGTTCGGAACAGATCAGTCCTACAGCCGTGACAGAAATATCTGGCATATCAGCCATGAGGGACTTGAGCTTGAGGATCCTGCTCAGGCACCAAACTATGATCATATGCTTGTTCTTGGCGTTACACCGGAGAAGGCACCGGATGAGGATGTAGAGCTTTCTATTTCCTTTGAGAAGGGTGTTCCTACCGCTCTGAACGGCAAGAAGATGAAGGTTGCTGATATCATCCGTGAGCTGAATACGATCGGTGGAAAGCATGGTATCGGTATTGTTGATATCGTTGAGAACCGTGTTGTTGGTATGAAGAGCCGTGGTGTATATGAGACTCCGGGTGGAACTATTCTTATGGAAGCTCATCAGCAACTTGAGGAGCTTGTTCTTGACCGTGATACGATCGCACTTAAGTTAGAGCTTGGCAGCAAGCTTGCAAGCATTGTATATGAAGGAAAGTGGTTTACACCGGTTCGTGAAGCAATCTCCGCATTTGTAGATGTTACACAGCAGTATGTGACAGGCGAAGTTAAGCTTCGTCTCTACAAGGGCAATATCATCAAGAACGGAACAACTTCTCCATATTCTCTTTACAGTGAGTCACTGGCATCCTTCACAACAGGTGATATGTATGATCATCATGATGCAGAGGGATTCATCACATTGTGGGGTCTTCCACTGAAGGTTCGTGCAATGAGAATGAACGAGTTAAAGAAGGATAAGACGAAATAATTATCTGTTGAATATTTTCAGAAAGATAAACAGCTCAGATTTGTAAGAAATCTGAGCTGTAATTTTTTACTTTAAAAGCTCGCGGATCATTTCCGCCGTATAGGTGACGCAGACCATCTTCTCTGCCTCGATACGGTACAGTGCGTTTGCAGCGATGTGCTCTGCCGCCTGCTCGATATCGCGGATACCGGAGGTATCCTTGAAAATCTCCATTACTTCATCCAATGCCTCATCGGTGATCACGATCTCCTCGCTGCGAAGTCCGATTCTCTTTAATACCTTTGGCATTGCAAATCGGGTGAAGATCACACGCTTCTCTTCCAGGCTGTAGTCCGGCAGCTCGATCACGGCAAAACGTGACATTAAAGGTGCGCTGATCGCGTCCTTGTCATTGGCGGTTGCAATCGGATAAACACCTGTTGTCGGAATATTACATTCGATGTAATTGTCCGTAAATCCGAGATTGTCCAAAAGAGTCAGCAGTACGTCCGCCGGATTTCCATTGCCTTTGCCGGCAGATGCCTTGTCAAGCTCGTTAATGATAAACAAGAGGTTGGAGCTTTCTGCATTCGCAAATGCTTCCATGATCAGACCGGGCTTTGCATTTGCGTAAATTCGGGAGCTTCCGGTAAGCTGCTCCGGATCGTTGATCGAACTCATCTCCAGTGTCGTCCAGGACATTTTCAGGATCTTTGCCACGGCATAGGCAATCTGGGATTTACCGGTACCGGCAGGACCGATCAGAAGGATACCGTATGCCGGCAGTGTATGGGTACGGTTGATCTGAATGATCGTTTCAATGATACGCTGCTTTACGTTGTCAAGTCCGTACAACTCTTCATCCAGGATTCTTCTAGCCTCGACCGGATCGATCGGCTGGAAATCCGTATTCTTCCACTGGATATTTAACATGATCGAAAGTGCGCGCTGTGCGTGGCGTCGTTCCTCCGGTGTCACCTCGGTAGACTTGGCTACGGCAAGATTACGTCTCGCCCAGAGACGGATATTGTCCGGCAGTGTGCTTCCTGCGCACATCAGATAATCGGTGATGCTCTGGATGCTTGTCAGCTTCATATCATCCGAATCCTCGATCTGATCGAAATCAACAACCTCCTTGGACGGAGCATCGCTCTGCAAAAGGCGCTCGATCATAAACTGCAGGAATCCATTCTCGCCGGAAAGCTTTGTTCCTCTCATTGCCACGCCGGTTTCGTAAATTTTATAAACGGCATAGCCCTTATCGGTGCCGGCACCGGAAAGCTTCACCATGATATGATTCTCACCGAGCCATTTGACCAGTTTCTCAAAACGTGCATCGATCTGGAGAATGTCATGTGATGTCTTCTCATCGTCACAGACAAATGCGGTTCCCTTGGTGGGAGCGGTAAACATACCGGAAGCATGATGTGAGAGCTTCTCCTCTCCATTGTCCAAAAGCATAATCGGATGGGAAGCATCCGGCACTCTTTCGCTGGAGTATACCAACTCGTATGTCTTCTCTGCCTTTACGGCATCTTTCTTTTCTTGGTTAAAATCAAAAACAGGCATCTCGTAACCTCTCTTTTCTATATTGTGATGTAGGGGCAAAGGTATCTGTCCCTAAGCTGATGCCATGGACTGCTATGTGATCTTCGCAATCCTGCATCAAAATTATAGGATGAAATGAAAAAATTAGCAACTGCTAATTTTGAATTACACACCATAAATACAATTCATAGAAAAAATGATATTCGCAATAAAAAGAACTAAATTCGCAATATATTTGATTGTTAGAAAAAGACGGAAATGTTAAACTCAAACTAAATATGAAATATATATGGGGTTCGTGCGGAAACAGACTTTTGCACGTAAATTTGTTTTTATGGTTTTGAACATGTGGGTGCATTGAAAGGGACAGGTGTTTTTATGAAAAAATGGCAGAAGATTTTGATTGGTGTAATTGTTGTCTGTGTTGCTTTGATCGCAGCGAATGGACTGACAATGAAGGGATTTTGTTATACGCTCAGTTATCCGGGTGGAGAGATGATATTTATGGAAAAAGGTCATTGTTATGTGGGGCTTCCGGGTTCCAAGAAAAGCGAGGAACTTTCCGGAGTAAGCTATACCGGCAGACCGCAGAAGCTGTCAGACACCAAGGATGTATCGGATACTTATAAAACTGTTTTGTGGACATTTGTTTCCGTGGATCAGGGAAGATGGGTTGGTGTCCATTTTCTGAACCGCAGCTTTCTCGTGCAGACCAGTGGATTTACAAAGGCAGAGAAAAAGTCTCTGGATCATTATAAGTATGTTGCGGGAAAACCTTATTTTGTATTTAAAAATAATGGAAGTTCGTGGGATTATCCGGAAGAATATCAGGAAAAAGCAAAAGAAAATCTGTTACAAAAACCTTCGAAATAAATCTGAATATTTTGTGGCAAAAAGCCATTCCAAAAACGTTCTGAATATTTTTACGGCGGAAAGCCCTTTCAAAACGTAAGGAATTCTTAATCCCTTTGCCGGCGATTCCATGCTATCATGAAATTACGATAAATTGATATATGAAATGTTTCGTTGAATATATCAGAGGAGGGATTTCATGAAAAGATCGAACGTGAAAAAGGGAATTATAGCAGCGGTTGTTCTGTGCCTTGTATTTCTGCTGGGGGCAGTTGTGGTGCAGAATATGCCGGATCGTCGGACAAAGCGGTCCACGAAACAGACCGGTACAGGGAAAGAAAACGATTCGTCGGAAAGTCAGCACAGTTTTAGTGGGCTGTCGACTTATATTATGGGAGAGGCGTACGGAAGTTGTGGTATGTATTACAGCTCGGATAACGGTGCTCTGTATTATCTGGATGCGGCAAGCGGTAAGGAGTCGATCGTATGTACAAAGACAAACTGCGAGCATAAAATGGACAGCATGAAACCATCCGGCTGTGAGGCTGATTTTAACCATGTCGCAGCATTTGTTCCGAGTGGAGAGAGACTTTATTACATACCGGCGGATCCACTGGGAGAAAATACGCCGATGGAAATCTGGAAACAGGATCTGACGGGTGGCAATCAGAAAAAGATTTTGTCTCTCAAGGGAAAAGAAAATACAGGAATGATCATTCAGGGGATGCTGTGCGATGGCATGCATATGGTGGTCGGATTTATAGAGTATGGCCGTTATACCAAAAAGGGAAAATATGTTGAATATGGATCCTTTGACCAGAAGAGCGGTCTGTATGTTATCAATATGAACGACTGGAGCTATCAGTGTATTTATCTGAAGGAAGGATCTTCGGAGGATGGCATGTTAGGAAAAAATGCATGTCCGACCATTTCTACAATGTCTATGGGAACAGAAAGGGTATGGGCATACTATACTTACTATGATTCAGGATTTGATCCAAAGAAATATAATAAAATGACGGATAAAAACCGGATCAAGTATATGAGTAAACATTCGCATTTGATGCGGGGCGATTTTTCTTTGTCGGATGTATCGCTGTACACTATCATTCCGCAGGATGGCAATCACAGTAATACGTTTTACGGAAACTGGTGTTATGATCAGGATTATTCCGGAAATTTGCTTGCAACGAATCTGCCGACTGGCGACAGTTATCATATCTACAGTTCTCCTGCAACGGAAAAGCACAGGGAATGTGACAGTGGATATCGGGGAGTTGTAACAACAGAAAACAGCATTCTTTATGTGGTATGGAATAAAAAGAGGGAAAAGTATGACTGGTATCGTTATGACAGAAAAACAACGAGGAAGACGTGTATTGCGTCTCCGGCTGTAGACTGTCATCCGCAGGGTGTTGCAGGAGATTATATTTATGGGGATCTATTCTGGAGCGATGATCATATGGAACGCTGTGCGATTCCGATCAAGGAGCTGGAAAAGGGAAAATATCAGTTCCCGGAGAAATCAAAGGAAGAGGCGGCAGCAGATCAGAATAAAGAAAATATTGATCCGGACGATACGGTGATCTGGGGTGTGAATGATAATAATCTGCCATCGGATGAAGCCGTTAAGGAGATCAACAGTTATTTAAAGAAAAAGGGGTATGATTTTAAGGTTGCTTTCACAAATGTACAGGATTCGGATATTGACAATATTGCAAAGCAGCATCCGGAGATTGATATTCTGCAGGCACCGGCAAACCATGTAACGGATAATCTGGCAGCAGCAACATTGAAGTCCGGTTATTTTGAACCATTGACCTCGTTTTTGTCGGTCGATGGAAAGAAGCTGAAGGCACAGTTTAGCAAGCTTGACTGGAAAAAGGTTGAGGTTAACCGCGAGATTTACTCTGTCCCAAATTCGAATCAGACTTATGAAGGAATCTATATTGCTTACAGCAATAAATTGAAAAATAAAGCATCAGCCGGCGATGCAGATATGCTGGAAAAGGTCGGAAAGATCCTTACCAATGCAAATGTAAAGAGCGTGAAATATCCGGTGATCCTGCAATCCAATTTGGCGGGAGGAAACCTGTCCGATTTTACGGACAGTGATTACTGCCTCGGTCTTGCGCTGAACCGCAACAGCAAAAAGCCTTCCCTGTGGTATGAAGATAAGAGTGTTCGTGCCGTATATCAGACATTTAATGAATGGTATAAGAAGGGATGGCTCTCAGAAAAAAACAAACTTTACGATCAGGAAAATACGAATAAGAATGTTAAGAAAATAGAGACGGCACTGAAAAAGGGAGACTGGCTGGTAACGATCGGATACGGTCCATGCAGTGAGGAAATAAAGAAGCACTCGGCTTATGTGGTACGTCCAAAGCACATTGTATTTTCAAATTGTAATATGTCTACCGGTGTGGCGGCTGCGTCTAACTGCAAGGATCAGGCAGAGACATTTCTGATGCTGGCATACACGGATCAGACGATCGCGGATCTGATGCTGTATGATATCCGGAAGGGAAATTATCAGGTGAAAAATAATGTAGTCTGTGATTATTCTAAGGATTATGCATTAAGTGTGATCTGGAGAAGAACGGATTTTGGAAATCAGATCGCAGCGACACAACTTGACACGGATGTGGAGTCTGCGACACATCGTAAGAAATATCTGCAGTCCTACAATGCTGCGGCATCTCCGCTGATTGGCTTCCAGCCGGATACGGACGGATATGAGGGCGACCTTGAGGTATATATACCGGCACTGCAGAAGGGGGAAGATATCTGGCAGGCGAAGAACTTTGATGATGAGTATGACGGTCTGATGGGCAGAATTTCGATGCGGAAGATAAATAAGTTCTGTTCTGAGGTCGCAAAACAGATCAACGCATGGAAGTAAGGAGTCGTCCGGTATGTGGAGAGAACATAAAAAGCTGTGGAAAAAAAGAACGGTAGCTGCATTTGTGGTGGCGGGACTTTTGTTAAATCTGTTCCTGATCCTGCGGAGTGAATACGGTCGTGATAGATGGACGGAGGCAACCGTATCCTGCTATCGCAGTGTGTACCGTGAGATAAAGAATATGCAGCCGGAAAAGGCAAAGCGTTATCTGGAGAAAAAGTCGAATAACCAGAATGTGGATTATCTGCGTCGCATTGGTTACAGTGAACTGCAGGATGAGACTTCCCATGCCGGCAGCTATGATGATTATCTGGATGCGAGAGAGCAGGACTATTCGCAAAGTGAAGTGTTTGACGCATTTCGAAAGACCAGCAAATATGACAGGAAGGACGCCGCAAAGGTAATGGAGAAGCTGCGCAGGTTTCGGGGGGAAACGCTGGCGGTTGTGCCTTCCAGAGGCTGGCATATTATCTTTCTGTTCTTTCAAACGGATATCGCCGGGCTGATGGTCCTTTTTGCGGCGGCAGCAATCAGCTTTATGCAGGAGAAGGAGCGGGGAGAATATGTCTTTATCCGCACAATGAAACGGGGAAGAGGACCATTTATCCTTCAAAAGGCAGTGGCGCTGATGATGTTCACGGCGGAGGTGCTTTTGCTCTTATATCTGGAAAATATACTGGTGGCGTGGAGACTTTACGGATTGGGGGATCTGCATGCATGTTTGCAGTCCGTAAGCGGCTTTATCGGCACCGGCGTGAAGGCGGAGCTTGGACAGAGCATTGTCCTGTTTTTGGGACTGAAGCTTCTGGCGTATTTTCTGGTGATGCTTGTGATCCTGTTTCTGATGACGGTCTGCGGAAACACACAGAAGCTGTTTGTCAGCTTTGCAGGGGTCCTTGGGATAAGCAGTGTGTTGTATTGGGGGATACCGGAGAACAGCTGGCTGTCGGTTTTTAAGTATGTTAATATCATGGGATTTCTGCATACGGGGGATATGATGGCAGTATATCGGAATATTGGTCTGTACGGTTTTCCGGTCAGTTATATTACCGTCAGTATTGTTGTCTGTGTGATCGCGGGAGCACTCTTGCTTGCGGCAACCGTGTTAATCTTTAGTGAGCAGAAGATCACGTCCCGTGCCGGACATCGCATTCTGCCAAAGGGGAAACGGCAGAGAAAGATTCGCAGTTATCGTTTATTTTACGGGGAAACAAAAAAGATACTGCATTATCAACATATGCTTCTGTTTGTCGCAGGATTTGCGGTTTTGATTCTGTGGAATTATAAGCCGGTTACCATGCTGTATAATGATGACTCGGATGTCTATTATAAGCAATATGTCGATCAGGTGTCCGGACCGTATACAAAGGCATCGGCGGCAAAGATCCGGGAATGGCAGCAGGAACGGCTTGAGATGGACAAAAAGATTCACGATGAAAAGCATCAGTCCTCCTCGAAGGCGGTTCGGTCACGGATCGAGTATGGATACACCAAGGAACGAAATAAGACGAAAGGATTTATGTCACTGCTCAGTCATTTAAACTACAGCTACAGCATACCGGGCGGCGGTCTTTATTATGAGAGAGGCTATGAGCAGCTGACCGGTTATGAGGAGGCATGGAAACGGGATGCACTGCTGGCGCTGGAGAGTGTGCTTATGGTGATCCTGGCGGTGGCAGGCATCTATTCGATCGAGTATAACACGGGAATGATGCGGCTGCTGAAAACGACACCTCTCGGGAGGAAGGATCTGCGAAGTGCGAAGCTGTGGATCGGCGCCGGACTTGTTACTGTGATCTTCGCAATGGTGTACGGCAGCGAACTTTATCGTATATTAAGTGCATTCGGGACGAAGGGCTGGAACTGCTCGGTTGCCTGCATGTCCCATATTCCGATGAAGCTGTCGGGACTGACGGTGGCGGATTATCTGATCTTGATCTTGGCGATGCGTTACATTGGTCTTTTGCTGTTGATGGTCTGCATTTATCTGATCTGCCGGCGCGCCAAAAGCTTCATCATGACAATGGTATATTCGGCTGCTGTATTTGCAGTGCCGCTGGTTTTGTATCTGAGTGGAGTGCAGATTCTGCGTTATATTTTGTTAAATCCGCTGCTTCTGGGAAATATATTTTAGAGGAAAGGTGTGTAAGCATATGGAGATCAGGATATCTCATCTGACAAAACGGTTTGGAGATAAAACAGCACTGGACGATGTGAGTCTTACGCTGGATGCGGGCGTGCATGCACTGCTTGGACCGAACGGAGCGGGCAAAAGCACGCTGATCAATATATTGACGGACAGCATTGAGCGGGACAAGGGGGAGGTTCTGTACAACGATTATGAGATCACGTCGCTGGGAGCAAAGTACAGGGAGCTTCTCGGATATATGCCACAGCAGCAGAGACTGTATGATAATTATACGGCGGAGGAGTTCTTAAAATATATGGCGGCAGTCAAGGGGATCGCACCTGCCCGGGCGAGGGAGCAGATTGCGGAGCTTTTGAAGGTGGTAAATTTGTGGGAGGTCCGCCGCAAAAAGGTGGGTGGCTTTTCCGGCGGTATGAAGCAGCGTGTTCTGCTGGCGCAGGCACTTCTGGGAGAGCCTCGCATTCTGATCCTTGATGAGCCGACGGCGGGACTGGATCCAAGTGAGCGTATCAATATCCGGAATTATATTGCCACGGTGGCGCAGAAAATGATCGTGCTTTTTGCCACGCATGTTGTGAGCGATATTGAATGTATTGCGAAGGATGTGATCATGATCCGGGACGGAAGGATCTGTAAAACGGGGACGCCGATGGAGCTGATCGACGGCATGCAGGGAAAGGTGGGCGAGCTGCCGTGTAAGCTGGAGGATCTGGAGCAGCTTCAGACAAAATACTGTGTCGGAAATGTTTATCAGAGACGGGAGGGACTTCGTGTGCGCATCGTGGGGGATGAACTGCCGGAGGAGGCTTTGCCGGTCAAGGACAGTATTGATCTGGAAGACGTGTATATGTATCATGTCATGAATTCATAAAACAACATATAACACGAAAATCTTGTATGTTTCTAAAATACCTTATATTTACCCAAAACTTGCCAGCTTTTATAATGAATTTATCACATAAATACAGCAGGAATGAACCTGCTGCATGGAAAAAGAATGAGGAGGAATTCGTTATGAGAGCGAAAAAATTATGTGCGTTATTGCTGACAACAGCAATGGTTACATCGGTTTTTACCGGGTGTGGTAAAACATCTTCAACAGGAGACAAGGCAAGCTCGGCTGATGCCGGAAGCAGTGCCAAGACAGAGACAAAGGATGTGAAACTGACGGTATGGGGACCGCAGGAGGATCAGGCAAAAATGAAAGGCTACAAAGATGGTATCTTGAAGGCAATGTGTGATTCCTTTAATGAAGAGCATCCGGAGTGGAATATTACATTTGAGTATGGCGTATGCTCCGAGGGAGATGCTAAGGACGTTGTGACAAAGGATGTGGATGCGGCAGCGGATGTTTATATGTACGCAAATGACCAGATTCCAACATTAGTTGAAGCAGGTGCTCTTTCAAAGCTTGGAGGAACGACAGTTGATGAGATCAACGAGAACAACGAAAAGGCAATGATCGACTCCGTAATATATGATGGCAGTGTGTACGGAATTCCGTACACATCAAATACATGGTTCATGTACTATGACAAGAGCAAGTTCAGCGAGGACGAGGTAAAATCTCTCGATAAGATGATGTCCAAGGATCTTGGAAATGGCGTTACAAACTTTGCATTCCCACTGGACAACAGCTGGTACATTGAAGCCTTTTACTATGCTGCAGGCGGCACACTCTTCGGAGACGGAACAGACGCATCTGCAGGCTGCGACTGGGACAGCGACGCCGGTGTGGCAGCAACAAAGTATATGGTAAATCTTGCAAAGAACAAGAAGTTCTCCTGTGAGAAGGACGGAAGCAGTATTGCGAAATTTAAGGACGGCAAGCTGGGTGCATACTGTAGTGGTTCCTGGGATGCAAAGGCAATTAAGGAAGCACTTGGAAAGAATTTTGCAGCTGTACAGCTTCCAACTGTGACAATTAACGGACAGGAAGGTCAGATGAAGTCCTTCGCCGGAAGTAAGGCGATTGGTGTGAACCCGAAATGCGAGAATCAGGATGTGGCAGTTGCACTTGCACGTTACCTTGCAGGCGAAGAGTGTCAGAAGATCCGTTTTGAATCAAGAGGAATTGCTCCAATCAATAAAACACTTGCAGTTGATTCTGCTGAAACAAAGGATATTGTGATCAAGGCACAGGCAAATGAGATTGCCAATGCGGCAGTGGTACAGCCACTTCTCTCTGAGATGGGAAGCTATTGGACACCGGCAGAGACGATGGGTAAAGAAATCGTTCAGGGCGATGTAACAGAGGCAAATGCAGAGAAGAAGACAAAGGAAATGGTAAAGGGTATCCTGAGCAACGGTCTGTAAAGATCACATTTCCGGTAATATCCGTGCTGCAGTAAAAAACGGCCGGAGGATTAGTAAGGGATAAAGGAGAAATGTCCTATGGCAAATATGATGGATCATGCAAAGGTCATTTCCGTGAAAAATGCACTGAGGCATGGGGATATATTTACCCGTCTCAGTGCGGTTATCATGGGGACCGGCAATATATGCAGAAAGCAGATCATCAAGGGTCTGTTATATCTGGCAGCAGAGATTCTGTTTATTGCCTTTATGGTTGTGAGTGGATTTGGACTGCTTGGCGGTCTTACGACGCTTGGCACTAATGAAGGCGGGGAAGTATTTAATGAAGCGGCACAGGTGTATGAGTATACTTCCGGTGATAATTCCATGTTGATACTGCTTTATGGAATTTTGGCGATCATTGCAGTCATCGCATTTGTGCTTTTGTGGAGATCCTCTCTGAAATCGGCATATCAGGCACAGCTTTTACAGCAGGAAGGCAAAGCAGTTCCGAGTTTTCGCCAGGATCTGGCGGCTCTGCTTGATCAGAACCTGCATAAGACACTGCTTGCCGGACCAATCGTCTGTATTATTGCGTTTACAATACTTCCGCTTGTATTTATGGCGGCGATCGCATTTACAAATTACGACAGAAATCATCAGCCACCCGGAAAATTATTTGACTGGGTTGGTTTCAGCAACTTTGGAAAACTTTTAGACAGCTCCAGCGGACTTGGAACAGCATTCTGGCATGTGCTTGGCTGGACGATCGTCTGGGCGGTTTTTGCAACATTTTTGAATTACATACTGGGAATGATCCTCGCCATTGTGATCAATCGTCAAGACACAAAGTGGAAGAGTATGTGGAGATTTATCTTTGTATTGTCCATTGCAATTCCTCAGTTTGTATCACTTCTGGTCATCAGAACCATGCTGCAGCCCGAGGGTTCGATCAATGTTCTTCTCAAACAGCTTGGGCTGATCCAGAAAAGTCTTCCTTTCTGGACCGACGTTACCTGGGCAAGAATTACGATCATCGTGGTAAACCTGTGGGTCGGTGTTCCGTATACAATGCTTCAGGTGACCGGTATCCTTCAGAATATTCCGGCGGATCTTTATGAGGCTGCCAGAGTGGATGGTGCCAATGCGGTGGTCCAGTTTTTCAAGATCACACTTCCGTATATGCTGTTTGTGACAACGCCATACCTGATCACACAGTTTATCGGAAACATCAATAACTTTAATGTCATTTATCTGTTGACAAAGGGTGCTCCGGCAGCGTTAAGCTACAACAACGGAACCGCTGGTAAGACCGATCTTTTAGTGACCTGGCTGTATAAGCTGACCATGGACTTTAAGGATTACAATTATGCTGCGGTTATTTCGATCATGGTATTTATACTGTCGGCTGTATTCTCCCTGTGGGCGTACCACAAGACAGGGGCATTAAAGAATGAGGAGGGATTCCAATAATGAATAAGTACCGCATTCGAAAGAAATTTACGAATTTTATAGTACATGCGTGTCTGACCATTCTGGCATTGATCTGGATTTTTCCTCTGTTCTGGGTGATCATGACATCCTTCCGGGCAGGAAAGGGCTCCTACTCCAGCACTTTCTTTCCGGATAAGCTGACACTCAATAACTATGTGTCCCTTTTTACGGACACAGATGTATTTAATTTTCCACAGTGGTTTTTGAATACGCTGGTGGTTGCGATCTTTTCCTGTATTTTGTCTACGTTTTTCATTGTATCAATTGCTTATGTGACTTCAAGGCTCCGCTTTAAGTCCAGAAAGCTCCTCCTGAATGTGGCATTGGTTCTTGGAATGTTTCCGGGATTTATGGCAATGATCGCAATTTACTATATTTTAAAGGGAATCGGCATGACGCAGGGCGTCTTAAAGCTTGTATCGCTTGTGCTTGTGTATGCCGGAGGCTCCGGTATCCTGCAGTTCTATGTGGCGAAGGGATTTTTCGATACGATCCCGCGCAGCATCGATGAGGCAGCGTATATTGACGGAGCCACGAAATGGAATGTGTTCCGGCGGATCACGATCCCATTATCAAAGTCCATTATTGTGTATACGGTGCTGACCTCGTTTATCGCTCCATGGATCGACTTCGTGCTGGCGAAGGTCATCATTGGTACGGATGCCAAGTATTACACCGTGGCGATCGGACTTTGGAACATGCTGGAAAAGGAAAACATTTACCAGTGGTATACCCGGTTTGCCGCCGGTGCGGTTTGTGTATCCATCCCAATAGCTGTATTGTTCCTGTTTATGCAGCGTTGTTACACAGACGGACTGACCGGAGCGGTGAAGGGGTAAATGTAAAAAGGATTTCCGGAGCTGCGGAATGACTACTATGATAACATAAACAGCCTCTATGAATGAACACGATATTGCAGCCTTTTGCAAATGAAAGGATTGCGGTATCGTGTTCGATTGTTTTATAATAATATAAACTAATGTGAAGTTAGGAGTTTCGAGATATTGATAAAAAATATATTAAAGAGGATGATCGCGTTGTCTCTGGCGGGCTGCCTTGTTCTGACCGGCTGCAATAAACAGCAGACCGAGAAGACAGATACGGCGGAACATACACAGGAATGGAAGACCGCAGAGACAACACCGTTTGGAAGGTACCCGGAGGAGGTCATATATACGCTCGGCAAAATGACCGGAATGAACAATTCCAATTTACCAAAGGGGGATACCTACGAGGATAATGGTTATACCAGATATCTGAAGAAACAGCTGAATATTCAGAATAAGGATGTCTTTGAGGCGGGCGAAAATGATAATTATCAGGAAACCGTGTCGATGACGATCGCATCCAGGGAACTGCCGGATGTGATGGTGGTCAATGATATGGATATGCTGCAGCTTCTGGTGGACAATGATTTGATTGAGGATCTGACACAGGTGTATGAGGATTGTACCAGCAGCCGGATCAAGGATATTTATAACAGCTATGGCAGTGAGATTCTGGATAATGTAACGTTCGACGGTAAGCTGGTGGCATTGCCGGAGACAAATATTGACGATGGACCAAGCCTTTGCTGGCTGCGCAAGGATTGGATGGACAAGCTGGGTCTGGATGCGCCGGAGACGGTGGAGGATGTGGAGAATATTGTCCACGAATTCGTACAGAAGGATCCGGGTGGCAATGGAAAAGGAGAGACGGTGGGGCTTGTTTGTGACGATGAGCTGACCGGTGGCTGCGGTTACAGCTATGAGTATCAGAACGATATTATTTTTGCAAGCTTCGGGGCATTTCCAAAGCAGTGGATCTACAACAAAGACGGTGAGGTTGTGTATGGATCCGTGCAAAATGAGGCGAAGGCGGCGCTTGGAAAGCTGCGGCAGATGTATCAGCAGGGAACATTAGACAATAATTTTCTGATGCGGGAGAGCAGTAATATTATTGAGCTGATCGTGTCGGGCAAATGTGGATCCTTTTTTGGACCGTGGTGGTCGCCGAATAATCCGCTGATGTCTGCAATGCAGAAGAATCCGAATGCGGAGTGGCAGCCGTATCTGATCCAGACGGACAAAGATGGTCAGACCTCCTTTGCCTCACAGAATCCAAACGATAAGTATGTAGTGGTCCGCAAGGGGTACAAGCATCCGGAAATCATTATGAAGATTGTCAGTGTGCTTTTTGATGATCTGAGATATGACGAAGAAGATGTCCGTGAAATGGAACGTTATTATCAGGATAATGTAGATCCGACGGCACGTCCTCTGGCAATCAATGTGGATTACAAGGATTCCCTGATGCGGTGCTATGATTCCTTGAAGGATGCGATCCAGGGCAGGAAAAAGCTTGAAGATCTGGGACTTCTGGAGGGAGCGTATTATATTTCCTGCAGTAAATATCTTGATCGGAAGAAGGATACTTCCGCACAGAAATCCTGGGAGGACTGGGCTGCATATGCATCTCGGATGACGGCATGCTCTGTCCTTAGAAAGGGACAGACCAGACAGGTGAAGTCACTGTTCTTTGGAGAGACGAAGACGATGAAGAGCAACTGGTGGCGGCTTGAAGAACTGGAAAAGAAAGCATATCTTGAGATTGTTACCGGGCAGAAGCCATTGTCGTATTTCGATGAGTTTGTAAAGGAATGGAATCGTCAGGGCGGTGAGAAGATCCGT
>ENA-ORKV01001119-ORKV01001119.1-human-gut-metagenome-genome-assembly--contig:-NODE-1119-length-22899-cov-5.484620_pt1 | contig 22899 bp, 28 predicted proteins | sample MGYA00243058_ERZ508805 | MGnify/ENA primary metagenome ERZ508805 (study PRJEB26277, sample SAMN04329770) | human gut metagenome | biome: human-associated habitat | host: Homo sapiens | place: USA... | reverse complement strand
TGGAAAATCTGACATTTCCGCTCTATCGCCCCTCATTTCTATTTTATCTTGTTTGTACCCCTTGTACACCGATGTTTTCATCATTTTATGAAAGCCGTTTCACGGCAGACCGCCCAAAAATCTGTCAGGCAAACAGGAGGAAGCAACCGTGATCGTGCAAAAAGCGCAAAAAAGTGACATCGACGGCATTGAGAAAATTTACGACCGCATCCATGACAGCGAGGAACAGGGGCTTTCCACCATCGGCTGGATTCGCGGCGTCTATCCCACCCGGAAAACGGCGGAGGCCGCTCTGGAACGGGGCGATCTGTTCGTCATGGCAGACGGCGGAAAGGTGGTCGCCGCCGCCGTCATCAATCAGACCCAGGTGTACGAATACAAGGACGCGGCATGGAAGCACGCCGCGGAAGACCGCGAGGTCATGGTACTGCACTGCCTTGTGGTTGACCCACTGAAAGGCGGAAAGGGATATGGCCGCGCTTTCGTCGCATACTATGAGGATTACGCAAAACAGCATGGCTGCCCCGCTCTGCGCATGGACACCAACGTGAAAAATAAGCGGGCGCGAAAGCTGTATCACACGCTGGGATACGAGGAAGTCGGCGTCGTGCAGTGCGTTTTCAACGGCATTCCCGATGTACAGCTGGTGTGTCTGGAAAAATATCTGGGATAAGAAAAAGCTCCCTTCCGACGGTCTTTCACCTGTCGGAAGGGAGCCTGTTTTTAGTTTGCCGCTGTGTTGTCCTTATAGTAGTCCGTATCCAGAATCAGATTGTTGATCCGCACGAACTGCTGCACCTTTTGGGCCATTGCGTCAAGGGTTTCGCTGCTGGCCTCCGCTTCACCGCCGGTGATGCTGAGAACACGCTTTGTCCCCGCGTCGTAGGCGATATCTCCGGATATCCAGCTGCCGTCGGAGAACAGCGCGTATCCCTCATAGGTGGGGTCAAAGGCGTCCCGGCCTATGTAATCGTAGGGACTGTCCACGCCCAGAAGATTCAGCATCGTGGGCAGGAGGTCAGAGGTGTTCAGCGTCTTGTCCACCTTCATGGGCTGCAAATCCGCGCTCCAGATGAAGCAGGGCGTCTTTTCCAGCAGCAGGGCGTCGTCCACCCCTGAAAGGGCGTACAGGGACGCTTCGTCCTTGTAGCCGTAGGTGTAGTGGTCAGTGACACCGATGATAACGGTGTTGTCAAGCTGCCCCTTGTCCTCCAGCTCCTGAAGCAGTCGGGCAAACAGATCGTCCACCAGCTTGGCCTTGAGATAGGCGCAGTCCGTCTCCTCGTTGCCTGTAAGCCCCCGGAACTCCGGGTACTTTTTCAGCGCCCAATAGCTCAGGACTTCATTGTACTTGTAGCTCAGATGGGCAGAACGGGTGATGATGAAGTTCAGGGTCGGCTGTCCCTCCCGGAAGAACTCGGCATTCAGGCCGGGATTGTCGAACAGCAGCTGATCATCATACAGAAGGTCTTCCTCGTCCGCACCGATGTAGTCCCCGTAGCAGACGTACTCGGAATACCCCATGGCAGGAGAGAACACTCCCCGGCTGTAGAAGCTGGGATCGTTATAGTGGAAGGTCTTGGCAGAATACCCCTCCTGCGTCAGCAGGCTGGCGAGGGACTGGCGGTAGGTGTTCGTGATGTAGTCGAAAGCATAGCCGCCCTGACTGCTCAGGAACGAGCCGGTATTCACGCAGAACTCCGAATTGAAGGTGCGGATGCCGCCGTAGCCCGGCGTGTAGAAGTGGGTGAAAGAAATACCCTCGGACATGAGCCGTTCCAGCGTGGGGGTGTACTCCCCGATCATCCAGTCGTCCATGGACTCCATGAGCACCAGAACCACGTTTTTCCCTTCCAGCAGGCCGGTCATTTCGTTGTCGCCGCCCACAGTCCGACCCGCAAAATAGGCGTTGATCTCCGCTTTCCCTGCCTTCTGCGCCGCGGCGTAGCTTGGCGTCAGGGGGTAGATGCCGTTTTTGTAGATGTCCTTTTCCAGCGTCTGGTACAGGCCGCAGACCTGATACAGCCGGTGGGCATTGAACATATTGTCGTAGGCCGCCTCAGCGGACTGGACTCTGCCGTAGTCGGAGGAAGCGTACCGGATGTTGCCGTCCTGCACAAACACCGCCCGCGGCAGGCAAGCCGCCCCTACCGACGCGGCGATGACCACCGCCGCAGCCGCGATTCCGGTTGACCATTTCTGCTTCCACCTTGGGAATTTCACCAGAATCACGATACCCTGCACCGCCAGCGCCGCCAGTCCCAGCCACCAGCCCATGGGGTAGCTCAGCAGGACGGAAAAATAGTCCGACCCCTCAGACGCATAGCGGAAATCCGACAGCCACATCATCTCGGAAAACAGATAAAAATACCCTGTCTGCACAGCGGCGTAGATCGCGGCGACGAAATACAAAATACCGTACACCACTCTCCCCGCCTTGGCCGGGAACAGCCTGACAAAGCCGCTCAGAATCGCCGCCCACAAAGCGCCGAAAGCCAGCGGCCAGAACTGCGCCAACCGGAACTCCTCCGTATTCAGGGATAAAAAGAGAAAGGCAAACACTTCCACCAGAAAGAAGGACAGCGGCAGGAAAAGAAAATGTATACGCCGCCGTGTTTTTTGTTTGCCCGAGGTCATGCCCACGAATCATCCGCTCCTTTATCGAAACTCATGGTATTGTATCACAAAATGCCGCAAATGTACACTTAAGAATTCCTTGTATCGATATTTTTCACAAAAAATTTATTTTCCTCTTGTAAAATCTTCCTAATTGACGTATACTTAGGGGAGCTTTGAAGAAATCAGTAAGGAGAGAGGACACCCATTATGGATTTGATTACCGTCCGTGACCTGTTCAAAAACACCGAAAAATATGCCGGCGTCGAAGTGAACGTCGGCGGCTGGGTGCGAAACCGCCGGGGCAGCAAGCAGTTTGGCTTTATCGTCCTGAACGACGGTACTTATTTCACCCCCGTGCAGGTGGTGTATAACGACACTCTGGAAAATTTCCAGGAAATTTCCAAAATCAACATCGGCGCCGCTCTGATCATTCGCGGCACGCTGGTTCTCACCCCGGACTCCAAGCAGCCCTTTGAGATTCAGGCCGAGAGCATTACCGTGGAAGGCCCCTCCACCGGCGACTACCCCCTGCAGCCCAAGCGCCACTCCATGGAGTTCCTGCGCACCATCAACCATCTGCGTCCCCGCACCAACACCTTTCAGGCGGTGTTCCGCGTCCGCAGCCTCGCCGCCATGGCCATCCACCAGTTCTTCCAGGATCGGGACTTTGTGTATGTCCACACGCCCCTGATCACCGGCTCCGACTGCGAGGGCGCGGGCGAAATGTTCCAGGTCACCACCCTTGACCTGAACAACGTCCCCAAGACCGAGGACGGCAAGGTCGATTATACGCAGGACTTCTTCGGCAAGCCCACCAACCTGACCGTTTCCGGCCAGCTTAACGGCGAAACTTTTGCCATGGCTTTCCGCAACATCTACACCTTCGGTCCCACCTTCCGGGCGGAGAACTCCAACACCACCCGCCATGCCGCCGAATTCTGGATGATCGAGCCGGAGATCGCTTTCGCCGATCTGGAGGATGATATGGAGCTGGCCGAGGACATGATCAAGTATATCATCTCTTACGTTCTGGAGCACGCCCCCGAGGAAATGAACTTCTTCAACGAGTTCATCGACAAGGGACTGCTTGACCGTCTTCACAACGTCCTGCACAACGAATTTGGCCGCATCACCTACACCGACGCCGTCGCCCTGCTGGAAAAGCACAACGACGAGTTTGAGTACCCCGTCCACTGGGGCAGCGACCTGCAGACCGAACACGAGCGCTTCCTAACGGAGAAGGTGTTCAAGAAGCCCGTCTTTGTCACGGATTACCCCAAGGAGATCAAGGCGTTCTACATGAAGCTGAATCCCGACGGCAAGACCGTGGCCGCTATGGACTGTCTGGTTCCCGGCATCGGCGAGATCATCGGCGGCAGCCAGCGTGAGGACAACTTCGACATCCTGAAGAACCGCATCGAAGAGCTTGGCATGAAGCCTGAGGACTATGCCTTCTATCTCGACCTGCGCAAGTACGGCTCCGCCCGTCACGCGGGCTACGGTCTTGGCTTTGAGCGCTGCGTCATGTACCTCACCGGCATGGGCAACATCCGGGACGTGCTTCCCTTCCCCAGAACCGTCGGCAACTGCGACCTGTAACCACAGTGTTATCCGATTCAAAAAAAGGCGAACCGCGTGATGCCGCAGCCCACTAAGGCGATAATTTCAAACGAACAGAAAAGTGGCATTCGCAAAGGCAGCAACAGGGCTTCAACCGGCAAGGTTGGAGCCTTGTTGCTATCAATATATATATATAGTATAATCGCATCTTTGCGTTTTTTGCAACTGCCGGAGTATAATGGAAGCGTCAGGAGGTGCCGGACAATGAAAGAACAGAAGTATCACATCTATCTGACCGAGCAGGAACGGTCGGAGGTTATCAAATCCCTCATAGACCTGAAAAACGCGCTTATCCGTCAAGGCAAATACACGGATGCCGTTGACGATGTGCTGGTGAAGCTGACCGGCGTAAAGCGAAAAAAGCTGAAGGTCGTATACATCTGAATAGAGTTCGAGCCGCTTATTCCCAATCGGAGTAAGCGGCTCTTTTCATTTCAGGTATAGCTTTCCATCAAAGAGTTTTCCTTGAAACGGCGGTTGTTTTCCAGCAGCTCATCAAAAGTTACAGGCTTAAAGCTGTTTGTATCCACACCGGCATTCAAAACATTCTCCCGTGCGGCAATCAGCGGCCAGAAGTCTGCCCTCGTATCATTATGAATATGCCCGTGGATCATATATGACCGCTTCGCGTGCTTTCACGAAAGCATCGGGTAATGGCATAGCGTTAAAGAGCGCTTTCCGTCCGAGGTTTCCAAAAACTTATCCCCAAGAATATATACCGTATCATTGCCGGTCACTCTCTCGTTCCAGTTTTGAATCATCGCCTCGTCCATTTCCTCGGCGGAAGCAAAGGGACGGTCGCAGAACCGGATAACATTGCAGTGACCGAAATGCGTGTCTGCCGTAAAATAAATCATCGTGTATCATCTCCCATATATAAAGTAAAAGCAGGACTGCTCACCGAACAGCCCTGTGAGAAATCAAGATAGCCCTGTACTATCCCCGTTTTCGCCTGAACTGACCGCATTTCGTTATGAAGGCAAACGTCCGGGAGGACAGACCGAGCCTGCTTTTTATTTCCTTGCTTCTGTTGCTGCCGTTCGTCATAGATCTTGCCCTCCTTCCATAAGCCTGACCACAGTATACTATATAAATATGAACAAGTAAATCATTCAAACGCAAAGCCGCTTTTCCGTTCTCGGAAGGGCGGCTTTTTTGCTTTCCAAGGGGCACGGAAAATATTTTTCAACTTTTTTTGAAAAACACCCTCAAAAATCGCTTGTGTGCGTGGGCTTTGATGAGAAAAATTCCCCTCGTTATGCGTCCTTCCGAGCGACCAATGACCGCCGAGTTTTGGGTGACTGCTCCGGCAGCGATAAGCACTATTCTTTTCGGGTCGCAGACAGCGACAGCAGCACGGTGCATCTTTTTGAGTGTGCCATTGACCTGCTTTCCTTTGCGACACTTGAAAGGATGGCAGGGGTGATGATGAACAATACTCCGAAAAAGGAAAATGCCGCCATCGAGCTTTTCTCCGGCTTTGGCAACAGCGATTTCAGGATGAAGATCGGCGGCACGGTATATGAGGTGTCTACCCACTTTGATCCCGAAGGCAGCCGATGCGTATTACAGCAGTTCCGTGACCTGATACTCTCAGAGGAATTACTGGAAAATCGCATAATTGCGGAAAATGCAAAGGCACAGTAAAATAATAGTGCCTTTGCAATGCCCGGTTGTCGGAAAGGAGATATGACAATGGCAACAGCAAACTATATCAAAGGGCAAAGCGAAACCAAAATCACGGCGCTCTACTGCCGTCTTTCTCAAGACGATGGGCGGGAAGGCGACAGTAACTCCATATCGAATCAAAAGGAGATTTTACTTGCATACGCACAGCGGAATAGTTTTCCGAACCCTCAGTTTTTCACGGATGACGGATTTTCGGGGACGACCTTCGACAGACCGAGTTTCATCCAAATGGAGAACATGGTGGAACAGGGCTTGGTAGATACCATCATCGTAAAGGATCTCAGTCGTTTTGGCAGGAATTATCTTGATGTGGGCAACTACCTTGAAATCAAATACCCGACCCTCGGCGTCAGGTTCATTGCCATTCAGGAAAATGTAGATACCCTCAAGGAAACAGGCACGGAGATGATGCCGTTCAACAACATATTTAACGAGTGGTATGCTGCTCAAACGAGCAAGAAAATCCGCGCGGTATGGAAGAACAAGGCGGCAAACGGCAAGCGGGTCAGTTCCTCCGTCCCGTTCGGCTATGTCAAGAACCCACAGGATAAGGAGGACTGGCTGGTAGACGAACCGGCAGCGGATATTGTGCGGAGAGTCTACGCACTCTGCCTTGACGGGCGAGGTCCGTTGCAGATCGCAAAGCAGCTTGAACAGGAAAAGGTTCTCATCCCTTCCGCCTATTACGCTTCGCTTGGCAGAAAAACAAGAAAGCAGTATACCAACCCATACGCTTGGGATCAGAAAACCGTCGCCGGTATTCTTGCCAATCAGCAGTACACGGGCTGCACCGTGAACTTTATGACCACCACGGTCAGCTACAAGGTTCACAAGACCGTGTATAAGCCAAAGGACGAGTGGCAGATCATCCCGAACACTCAGCCTGCCATCATCGACGAGGACACCTGGAAACGAGTACAGGAGCTTCGTGAGAACCGCATCCGTCCGACAGCAACAGGGAGGACAAGCCTTTTCTCCGGCAAGGTGTTCTGTGCGGACTGCGGTTCAAAGCTCCATTTCTGCGCCGCCAAGAGCCTTAACGCTAATCAGGAGCATTACCGCTGCGCCAACTACAAAAGTGGCAGAGGAAACTGTCAGATACACTATATCCGCAATGTAGTGCTGGAAAAGATCGTGCTGGAAGCTATCAACAGCTTGGCGGACTTCGTTAGATGCTATGAACCGGTGTTTCTATACCTGATGGCGCAGAAAGACATCGTATCCAAGCGGACGGAAACAAACAGGCTCAAGTCCTCTATTGAAAGCGGAAAGCGGCGCATTCAAGACCTTGACAAGCTGATAGAGCGCATCTATGAGGATCAGGTCCTCGGCAACATCTCAGCCGAACGCTATGCAAGAATGTCGATCAATTACGAAAATGAGCAGAGGGAGCTTGTCAAAAGGGTCGATGAGGACGAGAAAAGGCTTGTCAGTATAGAACAGACAAGCCTTGACCTGAAAATCCTGCTGAAAGTCCTGCGAAGCAGCACGGCGTTTGAGGAACTGACGCCAACGCTTGTCAACTCGCTGATACGGAGGATCGAGGTTCACAACAACGACAAGTCAAGCGGTCACTGCTCTGTGAAGGTGGACATCTACTTCACAGCCATCGGACTGATTGACATTCCCACAGAGGACGAGATCAAAATCCTGATGGAGAAAATACAGTCAAACCCGCAGGAATACAGGCTTACAGCCTAATAGAGAAAACGGTGCAACCCCGAAAACGGGGTTACACCGTATCCCTTTCAAAAAACATCCTTACGGGGCTTTGGCTGAAGCGGTTCGCCTTTTTTTGATGGAAATCATCCGGTCAGGAAACGGAAAACCGCCCGAAAGAAGCTTGCTTCTTTCGGGCGGAAATTCATTTTTGCATTCTCAATTACACAGCCAGGAAGAACTTCACCAGGAACAGAGCGGAGATCACGTAGGTCAGGACGGAAACTTCCTTGGCCTTGCCGCCGAAGATCTTCATGATGGTGTAGGAAATCAGGCCCAGGCCGATGGCGTGGCCGATGGAGCCGGAGATGGGCATACCGATGAGCATCAGCGCCACGGGAACCATCTGATCCATATCGTCGAAGTCGACCCGCTTCAGACCCTGGAGCATCAGGATGCCCACGTAGATCAGAGCAGCGGAGGTGGCAGCGGCGGGGATGATGGCGGCGATGGGGGCGATGAAGATGCAGGCCAGGAACAGCAGGCCGGTGACGACAGCAGTCAGACCGGTGCGGCCGCCGGCCTCAACGCCGGAAGCGGACTCGATGAAGGTGGTGATGGTGGAAGTACCGGTGCAGGCGCCGGCGATGGTGCCGATGGCGTCGGACAGCAGAGCTTCCTTCATGTTGGGCATATCGCCCTTCTCGTCCACCATGCCGGCGCGGGAGGCGGTGCCCACCAAAGTGCCGATGGTGTCGAACATGTCAATGATGCAGAAGGTGATGATCAGGGTGATGGCGGTGAACCAGCCGATTTCCATGAAGCCGGCGAAGTTGAACTTGAACAGAGTAACCTTGGCCATATCGGCGAAGGGAGGCAGGAAGGAAGCGGTAGCCAGGGAGGCGAAGGGGTTGGTGTGCAGGAAGGCGAAGGAGCCGATCCAGTAAATCACGGAAGCGACGAGCATACCGTACAGCACGGAACCCTTGATGCCCTTCTTGGACATCGCCAGGATGACAAACAGGCCGACAAACATGGTCACGACGGTCAGGATCATGGTGGCGAAACCGGTGTCGCCCATGTTATTCTGCAGGTAGCTGGGAGTCAGTGCGCCAAAGAAGTCGCGCATGACATAGAAGGGAGTGGTGAAGCCGTTGCCCTCTGCATAGACACCCACGTTGGAGCCAAGGCCGATATTCATCAGCATCAGGCCGATAGCGGGAGAGATGCCCAGACGGATGCCGAGGGGAATGGCCTCCACGATCTTCTCGCGGACGTTGAAGATGGACAGGACAACGAAGACGATGCCCTCCAGCAGGATGATGACCAGAGCGGCCTGGAAGGAAGCCACGTAGGTCATGCCGGTCATGGCAACGATGTTGCCGACGACCACGGCAAAGAAGCTGTTCAGACCCATACCGGGAGCCATTGCGAAGGGCTTGTTGGCCAGGAACGCCATGCAGAACGTACCGATGGCAGACGCGATGCAGGTTGCCAGGAACACGCCGTTCCACAGATCCTGTCCGGCGGCGCCGAAGCCGGTGAGCAGGTTCGGGTTCAACGCGATGATGTAGGCCATCGTCATGAACGTCGTGAGGCCAGCCACGACCTCAGTCTTGACGGTGGTCTTGTTCTCGGAGAGCTTGAAAACTTTCTCTAACATAGTATCGACCTTTCTTTTTAGTTTTCCGGCAGCGCCGGTGGAAAAGTACAAGTTCATTGTAACATTTTCCAAAAATAATACAATACAGAAGACAACACAAACTTGTGAATAAATTATGTCCTGTTTTCGTCGTTTTGACAAATCGCCGCTTTTCCCGGTGTTTTCTGCGGCGATTCCTTTGGATTTTCACCCGTTTTGGAAACGAATCTATGAACATCGCTCTGAATCGTACCGGAATAAGTATCGATATTTAGGGGGCTTCCTCAATTTTGGGAGGAAGCCCCTTACTGTTAAAGTCCTGTTTTTGATTGCTTTTACTGCTTCGGCGCGCGTTTCCGGCAGAGATAGATGTCCAGCTTTTCCTTCATGTTCTCCGGCATCTCCCGGGCTACGGGGCACCGGGCAGCGTTCGCCATGCGCTCCGCAAAGGCAATGAGAAAATCCGTATCCAGCACCATCTGCTCGCCCTTCATCAGCGCCATGGTGTCATAGCGGTTGTGAATGGTGGCAGTATTGGGGGGCGCGATGCGGGCGAAGGACACCGCCGGGACGCCCTTGTCGGCGAAGGGCGTGGAGTCGCTGGAATACACGTCCTGCTTCACCTCCACCGGGAAGCCCAGCTCGTCGCCCAGATAGGAAATATAATGGCACAGCTTTTCCTCGCCGGTGACGCAGGAGATAAACTTGCCCATAATGCAGCCGATCATGTCCAGATTGATGTTCAGCACGCAGTTTTTGAGCTTCTCCTCGTCGGCGCAGTACGCCTTGGAGCCCAGCAGTCCCCGCTCCTCGCTACCGCACCAGATGAAGCGCAGGCCGTAACGGTGGGGGTGCGCCGCGAAATGCTCCGCGATGCCCAGAATTCCCAGAGAGCCGGACATATTGTCATAAGCGCCCTGTGACAGGGATGTGGAATCGTAGTGGGCGGTGAAGGCAATATACTCGTCCACCTGTCCTGGCATGTCCAGAACGACGTTGTGGGACTGGCCGGTATACTCCTCCTGCTTCAGCGTGATCTTCGCCGTGGAAGCCCCTCTGCGGATCAGCTCCACCGCATCTTTTGCGTTGATGTTCACGCCGGGAATTCGGTTTCCGTTGTGGACGTAAGAGCGCAGCTCCCGCTGGTCGATGTCCCGGTCGGCGTAATTGGTGTTTCCGTCATAGGTGACGAAGCCCACCGCGCCGTTTTCCAGCAGATCGTGGTAGACCCAGTAGCCCAGATAGCCGTCGATCATCACGATTTTCCCCCGGCACTTGCTCAGCGCGTAAGGGCTGGAATCCCGCAGATAATAGAAAGGCGCTTCCACCTCCCCGCTTCCTGCGCACAGGTAGCCCTTGCAGGTCACTTCCACGCCGTCCACCTGCAAAACCGCCTCCTGTATTCTGGACATCGGCACGTCGAACGGCACGATCTCGGCTTTCAGCCCCAGCCCGGCAATCTTATCCTGCAAATACTGTGCCGTGCGCAGCTCCTCCGGGCTGCCGCCGGTGCGGATATAGGCCGTATCCGCAAATATTTTCATAATCTGTTCCGCGTTCATGGCGTTTCCTCCTTTTTTATATTCTATATAGTAATCCATCCGTGCCAAATTTGCAAGTCCCGGACGGCATCAATATTTTGCTCCACTTTCCAAAGAAATCGCTTGACATGCGTCTGGTTCGATGCTATAATATCACCCGTGGTGATTGAATGCACCCGTGATTTTCATGGGCCTTTAGCTCAGTTGGTCAGAGCCTCCGGCTCATAACCGGATCGTCCCGGGTTCAAATCCCTGAAGGCCCACCAGATTTTTCAGGTCTTCCGCCTTCAAATATAAATACATAGGGGTATAGCTCAATTGGTAGAGCGGCGGTCTCCAAAACCGTAGGCTCTGGGTTCAAGTCCTAGTGCCCCTGCCAGTAAAAACACCGGATTTCTATATGAAACCCGGTGTTTTTCTAACTTTTTAATGCATTTTCAAAACATGCAAAATCAATTTGTCCGTTATGCCTGTTTTTTTCGCCGGGTTCAGAAGGTTATCCATCATTTCCGCAGAAGCAGCGGCGGCGCTCTGAATGGCGTGGGCATAAACCTTTATTGTGGTGTTGGCCGTGCTGTGCCCCAATGTGCCCGCCACGGTGGTGACCGCCACGCCGTTGGCAATTTGCAAGGTAGCGTTTGTATGCCCTTACGGTATAATTACGACAAACCGGAAAAGCCCCGTAGAATCAAGGGTTTTGAGGTTTTCAGTCTGGTTTTTTCATCCTTTTCCAAACCGAAAAATCATGCTGAAATAAGTCGAATTATAGGAGGTGTTTCATTAACGACAAATGAATAGCAGAAAGGAACTCAAAGCCTTTTGATTTCAAACACAGTAGAATATTGGATTTATGCGAAGCCGTCACTTGTTTCAAGTGGCGGCTTTTGTCATTACTAGGACTGCTGTGCAGGCACATGACAACACCAATCAGAAATGAGGTGAAGTCATTGAACACGCAAATCATCGCCATCGCCAACCAGAAAGGCGGCGTTGGCAAGACAACCACCTGCGCGAACCTGGGGATCGGGCTGGCGCTGGCTGGAAAGAAAGTGCTGCTGATCGACGGGGACCCGAAAGGCAGCCTGACCATCAGCCTGGGCCACCCCCAGCCGGACAAGCTGCCCTTTACCCTGTCCGACGCGATGGGCCGTATCCTGATGGACGAGCCGCTGCGCCCCGGTGAGGGTATCCTGCACCACTCGGAAGGCGTTGACCTGATGCCTGCTGACATTCAGCTCTCCGGCATGGAGGTCTCCCTGGTGAACGCCATGAGCCGTGAAACCATCTTGCGGCAATACCTGGACACGATCAAGGGACAATATTCCCATATCCTGATTGACTGCCAGCCATCCCTGGGTATGCTCACGGTCAACACCCTGGCCGCCGCCAACAGGGTCATAATCCCCGTTCAGGCGGAGTACCTGCCCGCCAAGGGCCTGGAACAGCTGCTCCAGACCGTAAACAAGGTGAAGCGGCAGATCAACCCCAAGCTCCAGATCGACGGCATATTGCTGACGATGGTGGACAACCGCACCAACTTCGCCAAGGAGATTGCTGCCCTGCTGCGGGAGACCTATGGCAGCAAAATCAAGGTGTTCGGCACCGAGATTCCCCATTCTGTCCGGGCAAAGGAAATCAGCGCCGAGGGCAATAGCATTTTTGCCCATGACCCCAATGGCAAGGTGGCCGAGGGGTACAAAAATCTGACCCAGGAGGTGATAAAACTTGAAAAGCAGCGCGAAAAAAGCAGAGCTGGCTCCATACGATGACTTGTTTTCCACCGAAGAAAGCCGCCAGGATGCCAAGCTGGAAAAAGTAAGGGAAATCCCGCTGTCTGAGCTGCATCCTTTCAAGAACCATCCCTTCAAAGTCAAGGATGACGAGGCCATGATGGAGACCGCCGACAGTGTTCGGCAGTATGGTGTTCTGGTTCCGGCGATTGCCCGCCCGGACCCGGAGGGCGGCTATGAGCTGGTTGCCGGTCACAGGCGGCACCGGGCCAGTGAGCTAGCCGAGAAAGAAACCATGCCTGTCATTGTCCGAGACCTAGACGATGATGCCGCCACCATCATCATGGTGGACAGCAACTTGCAACGGGAAAGCCTGCTCCCCAGTGAAAGAGCATTTGCATACCGCATGAAGCTGGAGGCAATCAAACATCAGGGGGAACGCTCTGACTTAACTTCTCGCCAAGTTGGCGAGAAGTCGCAGACTTCTATTCAGCTTGTTGCAAGCCAAGCCGGTGAAAGCCAGAGGCAGGTGCAACGCTATATCCGCCTGACGGAGCTTATCCCCGAACTGCTGGATATGGTAGATGAAAAGAAAATCGCGCTCAACCCGGCTTATGAGCTGTCCTTTCTCAAAAAAGAGGAGCAGCAGGATTTGTTGGATGCGATGGACAGCGAACAGGCTACCCCCTCTCTCTCCCAGGCCCAGCGGCTCAAGAAATACAGCCAGGAGGGACATCTGACCCTCGATATGATGCGTGTCATCATGGGTGAGGAAAAGAAAAGTGATCTGGACCGGGTAAGGATGCCATCCGGGAAAACTGCCAGTCCCAATATGACATGGAATCCACCGACATTGACCGGGTTTTGCAGACCCTCCCGTTTTCTCAGGAACCGGGACCATTTTCTAAGCCGAAATCGCAAAGGCCGCTGTATTGGTTCCACGCAAGAAAACATGAAAAAGTGTAACTGCCACAATTCTTTTTACAGGATTGTGGCTTTTTTCATGCCCTGAGAACAGAAAGGAGTGAAGTCAATGGCGGTCTTTCGGATTGAAAGAACCCGCGACTATACGGTAATGAGCAATCATCACCTGCGGAACCATGAATTGTCCCTGAAGGCCAAGGGGCTGCTTTCCATGATGCTGTCCCTGCCGGATGACTGGAACTATACCACCCGTGGCCTTGCGAAAATCTGCAAGGAGGGCGTGGACGCCATCGGTAATGCGCTGCGGGAGCTGGAAACCGCCGGTTACATCGTGCGCCACCAGCTGAGGGACCGGCAGGGCCGGATCAGCGATACCGAGTATGTCATTTATGAGCAGCCCCAGCCCCGGCAGCTGGAAACGCCTGGGCCGGATACGGCTGAACCGGATACGGCTTCACCAGATACGGAAAAGCCCGCAGAATTAAATATAGAGAAATCAAATACCCAAAAATCAATTACTCAGGGAGCAAGTACCGATTCCATTCCCTTCCGGGAGCCAGCGGCAGCACAGCTGCCGGAACGGAAAGGAAGGGATGCGATGCCTGTCTCAGAGATGGAAAGTTATCGGGATTTGATTCTGGAGAACATCGAGTATGACCACCTGTGCCGGGAGTTTACCACCTACCGGGAGGACCTGGACGAGATTGTGGAGCTGATGGTGGAGACCGTCTGCGCCAAGCGGAAAACCACCCGGATCGCTGGCAGCGACTTCCCCCATGAGGTGGTGCGCTCCCGTTTTTTGAAGCTGGATTGCTCCCACATCGAGTTTGTCATGGAATGCCTGCGGAACAATACCACCGAAATCCGCAACATGAAGCAGTATCTGCTTGCATTATTCTGCCTTGCGCGAGACTGCTCTAGAGGCATGGGAACAACCTTGAGGGCGTGGGATGAGATTATCGGCGTTGCCAACTATTGCAGCGGGCGCGGCGGCAACGGTCAGCGGCGCGATTCTCCCGGCGTAACGCTCAGCATGGGCGAATGGTGGGAGCAGCTTTCCGGTGATTTCGTCGAGAGTTTCTAAGCGGCAGCTCCAACAGAGAACCGCCGCACGGCGGCATTCTCTCCGTGGACAAGCTCAGAGGGGCGAAGCACTGACCCTATGCGTTTTTCCACAGCAAAACAGAATCCCGGCGCGAAGGACTGCGGCGGGTCGCAGATAAAGGATTTTCTGCGGATTGTGCCGGGGGCTGCAAATGCCCCCGGCTGGGAGGGTGAGCATTGTCAAACGAAGAATTAGCCATTGCCATCCAGCAAGGTGACCAGGGGCGCACGCTGGAGCTGTGGGAACAGGTAAACGGCCTTGTGAAACGAAAAGCTATGCAAATCATGACCGCCCTGAAGCTCAGCGGCAACCCCCGGGGCGTGGAATTTGACGACCTGTACCAGACCGGCTATCTGGCTATGGTGGCGGCGGTGGAGACCTACAGCCCGGAGCGCGGCGCTTTTTCCACATGGTTCATGTTCCATCTGAAAACTGCATTTGCGGAGGCTACCGGCTACCGCACGAAAGGCGGCAGGTGTGAGCCGTTGAACACCGCCACAAGCCTTGACCGGCCTGTACAGCCTGACGAGCCGGACGGCGGCACTCTGGGCGAACTTGTCCCAGACAGCAGGGCGGCAGATGCAATAGAGAACGTGGAAGAATCTGTATACCGCGAGCAGCTCCATAAGGCCATAGACGGCGCTATAAGCGAGCTTCCCCCGGGTAATGCCCAACTGCGGTATTGGGACGATATGACGCTATCTGCTGTCGGGGAGGTCATGGGCAAAAGCCCGGAGCGAACGCGGCAGATGGAAAGCAAGGGAATCCGGGAACTGCGCAAGTCCAGAACCCTGCATCGCTTTCTTGACTTTGATATGTACCGCGGTACGGGGCTGGGTGCATTCAGATTGTCCGGCAGCTCCATACAGGAGCAATACATACTGAAACAGGAGCGCCGGGAAGAATACGAACGCAAGCGGCGGAAGGAACAGGCATTCGAGGAAGAAGCGGACGCAATGACGCGGAGAGTTGCCGCCCGTGTTGCTTCCATGTCCCCGGAGGAAAAGCGGGCAATGCTGGAAAGGGCAGGAATCACCATAACCACATAGCGCAACGCCCCCGGCCTTGATGGTCGGGGGGCGTGGTGTGCTTATATGTAATCTTCAAAGTATTGCAGGGTGGAGAACTTCACAATATTCCTGTTTCTGGAAATGTTTATGTGCTGCTTCGCTTTTCTGTATTTCTTGATGTATTGCCGCATTTTCTGCTCTATGGTATAGCTGTTTATGCTTTTCAATACTTCAAATTCATTCGGGCGGATGTGCGGTTTAATCGAAGAAATATATTCGGCTGGGTTGTTAATCACAACAGCCTTTGTGAAGTCAATGCCGCATTTATTGGCCTTATCTGTCCAGATCGTATGCTCATGGTTAATATTGGAGCGCATGGGGATTGCCCACAGAACGCCATCAATTAGGACACCAACCCGGATATAAGGGCGGCTTGTTTTCTGTTCAATTTCAGGACAATCTTTATAGCGCCGATAAAATTTTTCGGTTAGGAAAATGACATTCAGCATTATTCGACACCTCATAGCCGAAGAAAACGGCCACGCGCGAGCGTGACCGTTCTTCTCTGTGAGCATTCTTTTGTTTACCCTCCACACGCTCTATGTGGAGATCAACTCAGCGAGCATTCTTTTTTATTGACTTGCGCTCTACAAGTCGACAGCGGCGGTAATATCTCTATTACGCTTGCGGACTTCTCCGCACCGTTATTATATGAACTTTAATTCAAAAAGTCAACACCAAAATGAACCAAAATTCAGGAAAATGCATATTGGCGCACAAAGTGCGGGATATCGCCAAAATTGTCGGTGTGTCCAAAATTGGACAGTCAGAAATCCTCACTACCAGTGTCAGCCCACAAAACGAACGAAGCCAGCACCCGCGAAGGTGCTGGCTTTTGCTATTCTGTGGGATTGTCGCCCGTGGCGGGTCCTTTCTCGTCGATACATTCCAGAACATAGTCACGAATGACCGCGTTTGAGGTTTTGCCAATGCTAGAGCAATACGACTTGAATTTTTCAGCCTGACTTTTTTTGATTTTGCAAGCTACCGTCGCCATATTTTCGCTGTCCCACTTCGCATTGGCTTTTTTCTTCGATTCCGATACCGGCATTGTGTCCCCCCTTCTATGTGGGAGTGTGGCGGGGGCACTAATTGTGCGCCCCTCTCCCACCATCCGCATTATAGCACATAATGTATATACTGTCAACCGTGCAAAAATATCCAATACTACACGGTAAACGTTGTATAATATGTCAATAGATATACACGGTTAACAGTGCTATAATAAAGGCACAAAGAACAAAGCACCACACCGCAGGAGGTAACACCATGAAAGAGATTAGAACTAAGGTTTGCAAGAAAGCCAATGCTTACATAAAGTCCGGTATGAACCGCTCTGCTGCTTTCAAGCGGGCATGGGCTGAAACCTATGTCAAGGCTGCTAACCTCCAGAACGGAGACAAAATTATGGTTACGACCTATTCCAATCTCTGGCGGGAAATGGTTACTGCACCCGCGACCGTGATTTGTGTTAACATGTTCGGCAAAAATGTTAACATCATGGTCAAAGCTGTCGACGGTATGAAAGAGTTCTTTACGGATGCTTTCATGCCCGCCGCCCAAATGGTCGAAATCGTCTAACAGACGTTTCACATAATCAATAATCAGGAGGTCAACACAATGGACACCAAGATCAAGGAAATTCGTGAATTGAAGCGGATGCAAGAAGAACTTGCGGCAGAGCTTGACGCGCTGGTCGATGAAGTCAAGCGGTACATGGACGCGGAGGGCGTGGACACCATCAGCGGCACGGACTGGAAGGTGACATACAAGGCCGTGACTAGCGCCAGGTTTGGCAGCACGGCATTTAAGAAAGCTATGCCCGATCTGGCCGAGGCGTTCACGAAAACAACCACAAGCAAGCGTTTCTGCATTGCATGAAGAAGGAGGAATATAAAATGCTTACAAAGAAAACTGCTGAAGCCGCTTATGCTGACTTCTTGACCCAAACCAATTACAAGCGCCTGCCAAAGACTGCGGGCGCGCTGTTTACACAGCTTGAAAAGCAGCTGCGCACAATCGACGAAACCGAAAACGACGGCTATTTCCCGGCCATTGCCGCCGCTTTTTTCCGGATGGTAAAAGCCGTCAATCGAAAACGTGAGTTGCTGAGTGAATTTTACGGGTTGCTTGCCGCTTTAGCTGTTGTCTGCGAGAACGGCACAGAGGGAGACATTAGGTTGCTGCGCGTCTTAGCTTCATTGCGGACACACAAACAGGAGGTGGCGAGATGACGACCAAAGAAGAAAGGAAGAATGTCGATGAAGAACTGGTAGCCCTGCTTCTGTCCTTTCCGGAGAAACAGGCTGCGGCAATTCTAAAGGCTGTTACACAAGATCATTTTTAGGACTTGCCCGAATCAGAACAAGTAGAATTATTAAGGCGGTGTCTACATGAATAAAAGAAACGCGTTGCCCCCGGAGGGCGTGGAGAGTATCGAAACAACAGAGGATATTCTAGCAATGGCCAAAGATGAAAAACGTGAAATCCTCCGACTGTGGAAAGAGCGGAAGGCCAGAGAAGCAAAGTCCGGTCGTGGCGGCAAAAGGCAGCCAAGCGGCAAGTTTGAATCTGCGTGAGCGTCCCCAAATTAGCAGGGTGGCGGATTTTACTCCGCCACCTAATTTTGTCCGTTATTTGTCCGTTAAAGATATACAAAGATAGTGCAAGTTACAAAAGGATATGAAATCTTTCAGGTGCAAAAATTGCAATATATAAAAGATATGAAAAGTTGGAAAAAGATAGTTAAAAGTGCATTTCTTACTCCAAAACCGTAGGCTCTGGGTTCAAGTCCTAGTGCCCCTGCCAGGAATGGGAATTCTCAGTGTCTGCTGAGAATTCCCATTCTTTTTGTATTCAGTTGATTTTTCGGGGTTATTCCCGGTATTTGCGGGATCCAGTCATCCAGAAACCGCACCTGCTCGTCCGTGTGGAACCAATGCTCGCCGCCGGGCATGACGGTCAGCGCCGCGCCGGTTTTCTCCGCAAAGGCCGATATGGTCTCCAGCGAGGTCAGATTGTCATGCTCTCCGTACAAAATGCGGCTGGGAACGCGCCATGAAATCGGATGCTCCCGCACATAGCACAGGTACTTCCACGACAGCGTTTCCCCGAAATCCGTTGGAATCTCCAACTTTTCTGCAAGCTCCTGTTCGGTCACGTCTGCCCACAGCATCATATTTTCAATCAACTTTTCCATATCCACAACGGGAGAAATCAGGCAGGCACTATCAACCAGCGCTCCATCCAGCGAGGACAGTGAGAAAAACGCGCCGATGCTGTTCGCTACCAGTGTAAGACGATCGCAGTGCTTCCGCTGCTGGGCGAAAAACTCCGGGAATTCTTCCTTGGCCTCCCACGGGGTTTGTGCGTGGTAATCAAAGCCGATCACTTCACTGTCCGGGAACAGCTGTCTGTAATGCTCGGCTTCCGCCGCAGAGCCGCCCTTTCCGTGGACATAAATCACAATATTATTCATAAAAACTCCTTAATCAGACATTTCCGTTGACAATTTTATACTGAACTCCAATTAAAATCTTTAGAAAAGATTTTAATTGGAGTTCAGTATCAGCGTCCGATCTTGATACCGGTCAAACGCTCGTAATACTTGGCGATGGCGCTGTGGTCGTTGCCACCGCAGTCATTGTTGTGCAGCCACTGCAGAATTTCCTGAACGGAGGCGGTCATGGGGACGGGCGCACCTACAGCATGGGCGCAGTCCAAAGCGTTGTTCAAATCCTTGATGTGCAGGTCGATCTTGAAGCCGGGCTTGTCGTTGCCCGCGATCATCATGGGACCCTTGGCATCCATAACCGTGGAACCGGCGAGGCCGCCGCGGATGGCGCGGTAGACCACCTCAGGGTCAACACCGGCCTTCTGCGCCAGCGTGAATGCCTCGGCCACCGCCTGAATGTTGCAGGCAACGATGATCTGGTTGGCAAGCTTTGTGGTATTGCCCGCGCCCACATCGCCGCAGAGGGTCACGGAAGCGCCCATCGCGGCGAGGATGTCCTTGCAGGCGTCGAAGACCTCCTGCTTACCGCCCACCATGAAGCTCAGCGTGCCGTCAATGGCCTTTGGCTCGCCGCCGGAAACGGGGGCGTCCAGCATTTCGACGCCTTTCTCCGCCAGAACCGCGGCGATCTCCTTGGAGACCACGGGGCTGATGGAGCTGCAGTCGATGAATATCTGACCGGCGTGCATGTAGTTGACCACATCCCCCAGCATGACCTCCTTGACCTGCGGTCCGTTGGGCAGCATGGTGATGATGATTTCGGCATTTTCCGCCAGCTCCTGACGGGAGACGGCATGGGCGCCGTTCTTCGCCAGCTCCTCCATGGGAGCCTTGCTGCGGTTGTTTACCCAGACCTCATGGCCTGCTTTCAGTAGGTTTCTGACCATAGGCTTGCCCATGATACCAAGACCAATAAATCCGATTTTCATGCAACATTACCTCCCGGAAGGATACGCCGCCGCGCGGCTTTTCTTTATTATCACGCAGTTTTCAGCTACCTGCCTACATTGTAGCGGATGAAATGAATTCTGTCCATTCGTGGAATGTCCAAATCTGACGTACAAAATTCAGGTAAACCGTGAATTCTGGAAAAGACCTGCTGTCCAAGGGTATTTTACTGGCAGACATCTAAAGATGTATTGAGCGATCTGGCATCTGCATCAAATGCCCTGCCGCCCCTGAAGGGGCAATGTATCTTTTTATTCTAAGGCAGCACCGCGCAATTGCGGCTGCGAGTCTCAGCCGTCTTTTTGCTCCACTTTCGCAGTCCCGAAAATGGGAAATACATACAGTATTCCTCCATTTTCGGAACTTTGAATTGGAACAAAAATCCTGCCTGAGACTTCTTGCCGAGTTGTGCGGTGCTGTCCTAACATTTCTGTAGACGATACTGCCCTTAATTGTCGGTTGAAATCCCTCTCTACTGTAGATGTGTGGTCGGCAAACCATTTCTGCTCTATTGATACTATTTCCTGATTAAAATCTTAATTTTAATCAGGAAATAGTATGAAACGCAATGTTGACGGACGCCCTGTCCCTCGCCATTAGGCACACCGCCGCGCACAGGCCGCCGCCCGCGCTTTCCCCGCCGACCATGATCTGATCCCGCCGGATGCCCAGCTCCCGGACGTGATTCTTCATATAGATCAGCGCCGAATAGCAGTCCTCGGCCGCGGCAGGATAGGGGCGCTGAACCGCCAGCCGATAACCGGGGGAAACGACCACCGCGCCGAACTTTTTGACAAGGTCTACCGCACGGGACGCATGAACCATTTCCTTCATTCCCGCAATGTACCCGCCGCCGTGAATCCACAGGACGCCGACGGCGTTTTCCGCGCCCGTCTTCGGGGCAAGCACCAGCGCCGGAATCGACCCGCTGGCAGTCGGAATCCGAATCGTGGACACGGAGATTTCTTTATCCGGCTTCATCGGCCGCATCGTCACTCACCTCGTACTCTGTCATATCGGCGTAACCGTCTTCATTCCATTGGTAAATGAATTTTCCGCACCTGATAATCTTTTCCATCCACCATCAGAACCGCAAGACTGATCTCCTGCCCGAACCGCCGCTTTCCACAGCTGCCGGGATTGAGCCAGAGCCTGCCGTCGATCACCTGCTCAAAATACTTATGGGAGTGGCCGAAAATGACAATATCCGCATCTTCCGGAAGGTTTTCGATTTCCTTCCGGTTATGCACCATGAAGATTTTCCATCCATCTATCTGCACCGTCAGGTCATGGGGCAGTTGCTCCGCCCACTCCCTGTCGTTGTTGCCTCGAACCACATAGACCGGCGCGATTTTTCCCAGCGCATCTAGAACGCCTTGGTTGTTGATATCCCCGCCGTGAAAAATGCAGTCGCAGTCCCGCAGAATTTTCAGAACTTCCTCCCGAAGCAGCCCATGGGTATCCGAAATGACGCCGATTTTCACCATGCGCACTCCCTACTCGACCGGAAAGTGCGCCGTTTTCCAGCTCAGGAACGCTTCGGAAGGATTTTTTGCACGTTTTTGAAGCTGGATCATATGGAGATCGTACAGCTCCTTTTCCCCGCCGAGTACATCTCTGTCCAGTTTTTCCACCACCTCCCAGCAATCGCTGCAGAGCTTGACCTCCCTGTTTCCTTCAACCGAATAGAAAATCTCCAAAAAACCTTTCTTTGTGCCGCAGCAGCTGCAAACCATAAAAATACCCCTTTCAAACTTTCTCCATAACAAAATTTACTAGGGTCTATCTGAAAACCGGGAATATGACCAACAGCGAGGGATTTTTCGCCTGATGAAGCCATTTTTCCGCAGGAATACTTTGTGTATTACAAGGGAAAATGGTGCACAGCAGGCGGAAAAGGCCCGCTGTTTGGGCATGTTGACGGTTTTCAGATAGGCCCTAAAGCGTCCCCGTGTTTAGGTCGATTTTCCGCCGTCCAGTTCTTCGGGTTGGTGTCGTCCGGCGCCAGCCCTGGGAGAATGGCTTCATAGTGCGCCACTTTATCATCCATGTACCTTGCGATGGCCTTCGCTTCCTCCACACGCTTATAGGCTTCTTCCCGCTGCTTCCGAATGATGGCATAGCGTGCGCGCAGATTTTCCTCGGATTCCTCCATCAGGCACAGGCGGCAGTACTCCCGAATGTCCTCGATGGAGGCCCCGCACCCCTTCAGGCACATAATGCCCTGCATCCAGTTGACGGATTTCTCGTCGAACACCCGTCGGTTGCCGCTGTCCCGCGTGCAGGGCAGCAGCCCCTGATCCGTGTAAAACCGCAGCGTATGCTCTGTCACACCGAACATCTGTGCCATCTGTCTGATCGTGTAGTACATAGCCGAAATCCCCTCTTGACTTCGTGTTACTCGAACTTGTTATGATAAGTATAGCATAGACGAAATTTCTATGCAAGTACAAATACGGCGGTTCAAACATGGAATATCTGACTTTGAATAACGGCACCCGGATGCCGCTGGTGGGCTTCGGCACGTTTATGCTGGGCGGAGAAGCCTGCACCAACGCCGTGGCCGCGGCGATCCGCGGCGGCTATCGCATGATCGACACAGCGGAAGCCTACGGCAACGAAAAAGAAGTTGGCGCGGGTATCCGGCAAAGCGGCATTGACCGCAAGGAACTGTTTCTCGTCACCAAGGTAAACTTTAAGTCCTATGAACACGCCGGGCAGGCAGTCATGCAGTCACTGAACAACCTGCAAACTGACTATATATACTGAACTCCAATTAAAATCTTTAGAAAAGATTTTAATTGCCCGAAGGGCAAGGAGTTCATATGAGACTTGTTT
>ENA-ORKV01001118-ORKV01001118.1-human-gut-metagenome-genome-assembly--contig:-NODE-1118-length-22903-cov-10.706694_pt1 | contig 22903 bp, 44 predicted proteins | sample MGYA00243058_ERZ508805 | MGnify/ENA primary metagenome ERZ508805 (study PRJEB26277, sample SAMN04329770) | human gut metagenome | biome: human-associated habitat | host: Homo sapiens | place: USA... | reverse complement strand
ATATAAAAACATGAACAAAGATGATATTTTAAAAAGCGATTGTTATGTCCGCAGAAATGCCGCCGGAAACCCGAACATTCCAATTGATGCTTTGACGGAACTTGCCAAGGATAGCTATTGTGATGTCCGCAGAAATGCCGCCGGAAACCCGAACACGCCTGGATATAAACCAATAGAAGATGAATTTATCGTTTCCGAAACATACGTGGCAATCAAAGGAACAAATCATACTTGGTATAAACACAACTATCCCAATGTTGAGCCATTCTATACTTGCGGATGCTTTTGTGGTTCCCGTAAGATGTTGCTTTCACGTATTTATTCCATAGACCAAAGTGAGAATCCTGCTATAAGAATGAGGATATTGGAAGCATTGGATGAGAAGTTCAGAGAGGTATTTGGAAGGTGAATTTCCCCGAGGCCGTTCGTCCACATTGGAAGGACATTGCTGTACGGCAAAGAACCCGGTCCGATTCCGGGACGGCCTCCAAAGCTTTAGTTATACTATTTGGTTAGGATTAGGTATTAGTTAAAACAACGCCCCTCCGGTCTGTGAAGATAGGACGGGCACATGGTATCGTGGCGGAATTGGTTAACGCGCCTGTTGGTTAACGGGTAGATTGCAGGTTCGAGTCCTGCCGATTACCACTATCTGCGCAGATAAGACAAGTTGGAAAGACAACTGGAGGACATTAGTTTAAGTAGGTCAAAACAGATGGACGCATCTATGCGAGTTCGACTCTCGTATGTCCTGCGACTTAAATAAATAATCAATGAATGAAATACTCATTGGTAAGATTTGCCCCTATTGTGGCAAGCCCACCGAATATGTGGATAGTTCCGTTATCTACGGACGCTCATACGGCATGATTTACCTCTGCCGAGATTGTAGAGCTTATGTCGGTGTACATAAGGGGACAGACCAAGCGTTAGGCCGTTTGGCAAATGCGGAGCTAAGGGAAGCCAAGAAAGAGGCTCATTTTTATTTTGACCAAATAGCCAAGACCAATCTTATAAACAAGATTTGGAAGAAGCATATCCCCAACACTTCTAATAGAAACAAAGCCTACCTATGGCTGTCCAACCAGTTAGGAATATCACGTGAGTTTTGTCATATCGGAATGTTTGATGTAAAGGATTGTAAACGAGTTGTTGAACTGTGTAAACCAATAATAGAATGCCATACTACGTAAGACGAAAGACAAAGAAGAAAGACAAGCCCCTGCCCCTGTTCGACAAGGTAGGTGTCAAAGTAAAGAAGAAGCCGGATTACAAAAAGAAGCTTGATACAGTTTTTTCCCAATACATCCGTCTCAAATACGCGCTTCCTGGCGGTATGTGCCAGTGCATCAGCTGTGGGGCGTTCAAACCTTGGAAAAAGATACAGAACGGCCACTACATGTCACGCCGGTATATGTCCACGCGCTTTGATGAGGACAACTGCCGCCCCCAATGTGTGGCGTGCAACATTTACAACCAAGGCAATGCCCAAATGTTCCGGCGCGGCCTTGTCGCCCAAATTGGAGAAAAGAGGGTTGACATGGTGGAATACAGGGCGAAGAACGAAAGCCGTAAATACTCAGAGTTCGAGTACAAGGAACTTATTGAGGAATATTCCCAAAAAGTCCGCGAACTGAAAAAGGAAAAGGGCGTTTGAAAACTGTTTTATCATACTTTTGTTTTTTAAATAAAACTAAATTATAACGCGCAGCACGTGCATCCTGCATGCAAATCGCTTATATTTGTAGACAGAGAGTAAGCATAAAAAAAGACATGGAAACCATATTGGAATATCTTCTTGCAAATTGGCCTACTTTTGCCATTGTCATCATAGTAGGTGTGACATGCTTTGTAGCTTCACGTAAGCTTACAAAATGGGAGGACAAACACGACCAAAAACACGATAAACTGGAAAGCCGGTGCGGAAATCACGAGGCTGAACTTACGGTGCTCAAATCTAATTTAGAAAGCATGAGAGACGATATTCTTACCATAAAGAATATTTTAGTGCTTAAAGACGAGAGCATTTCCAATATTTTTTCATTAAAGAAAAGCCCACGACGTTTGAACGATAACGGGGTGAGGGTGTTTGGCGACATAAATGGGAAAACATTTTTGGAAGCTAACAAAGATTTCTTTTTCTCGAAGATAGACGAACGAAATCCCAAAGCGGCTTTGGATGTGGAAGACGCGGCCTATTGGGTACTTTTGGCCAATACAGACAATGATATATTCAAGCCTTTAAAGGATTTTGTCTATAAATCACCTACTTATACGCTGAAAGGCCAATCCGGAGAAGACAAGCCTTATAACCTTTCCCTACAGGATGTTTGTTTCATCCTCAGCTTGCCTTTAAGGGATATGTATTTGGAACAGCATAGGGAGTTGAACGTAGAATAATAAGACAATCCGCCTGAAACTCATTTGATTCACAATTCAGGCATTTGTTTACGCAAGTCCTCCCCACTCGGGGGGCATATACGGAGCGGTGGAATTAATTTTTCACCGCTTTTTTATTGGCATTTCGGAAATTTGAGCTATCTTTGCGGTGATTCAAGACCAAGGAATCACATATTTAGCGTTTGGAGTGGATTTTTACATCCATTCGATAGTTTATATCTGCAAAGATAAATGGCTGTTCGTTTTCCCTGTGGCTACTTCATACGCTGATGTAGTGTTCCTTGGTCGGAATCGGGAGGCGAGCAGCCTTTCTTGTATAACTCAAATTTCACCACATGACCAAGGAACGTGAGATTAGAGTGGATGCGAAGTACAGTAACATCTTATCTACGTCCGGCCACGAAACGGCCACAATGGAAATTTCAAAACTTGATGCAAAAGACATCCTTGAACTTTCAAAGAGTTTAGGAGGTGAAGATGCCATGGCAGAGCTTATCCGCTTCATTGATTATCCCAATGACATCGAAAGTGGCACATGCACATTAAAGGCTGTAGCACGCTTCTATTCCAATGTAAGATACCTTACAGAGGTGTTGAATGATGTATTGACAGTGAAATAAACTATGGATTATGGAATGGGAAAGGATACATGGGCTTCACCCGATAGGTGAAGTCTTGGAGGAATTATACCCTGAACTTGTTGAAGGAAAGAAAAAATCAGATGACAAATAGATGGAAGGATATATAAAACTGAGCAGAAAGCTCTTCGATAGCAAGATATGGCAGGCCGCCCGGGCATTTAGTGAGTGCGAAGCGTGGATAGACTTGATACAGTCTGCACGATTTGAGGCATCACCGACTACGTCGCGCATCGGGTGCTACGAAGTGACATGGGGCAAGGGGCAATATCCGGCATCAAACAGGTTCCTGGCAAAGAAATGGGGACGTTCTGAACAATGGGTAAAATCATTTTTGGGGAAATTGAAACGTGAAAACATGATAACCACGGACAATGGACAAGGGGTAAATGTGATTACATTAGTCAATTATGAGAAGTATAACGAAACCCCACCTGATAACCCACCTGACAACCCATCTAAAACAATGAGTTATAATGAATTACAAGAATTTATAACCCACCTTGTAACCCAGCAAGTAACCCACTTGTCAAATTTACAACCCACCTCTAACCCAAATAATAAGAAGGGAGAAGAAAATAATACCCCCCCTAAGAAAGAAATACCCCCTAAAGGGGGTTCAAAGAAAGAAAAACCCCCTTATGAGCGATTCAAGGATTGGATGAGTGAAAACACACCCAATGTGCTCATGTTGCAAAAGGGCATAACAGAACAAGAGTTTTTAAAACTGAAAGAAAAGTATGACTACGGGCAAATCATTGAAATCCTCCAATCCATGGAGAACTACAAGGATTTGACAAAGAAATACGTCAGCGCATACCTTACTTTCCTAAAATGGGCAAAAAAAGAATATGGAAAATGAAACATTGCCACACAGTGACGAAGCGGAACGCCTCGTGTTGGGAACAGTGATGAACGAGAAGAACGCATTGCCGTTTGTCCGTGAGATGTTACCAGTCGAAGCATTCTACCAAGACAAGCACCGTGAAATATACCGTTCAATCATTGATGTGGCAGACAAAGGCAACTTCCCCGACATCGTAATGGTCATGGAAGAACTTTTAAGAAAGAAGAGCACCATAAGCCCTTATGAACTTACCGAATTGTCAGGATGCACCACGCCATACTTGGAACAATATGTCGCCGTGGTCTTTGATAAATACAAACGCAGGCAGTTTTTTGAGATAGGATGCTATCTTCGTGCCAACAGCTTTGATGAGACGGAAGACATCATGGATGTGTATGAGGAAGTAGGACGGCGCATGGATGGCATATTTCCCGATGCAGACAACGCAGTACACACCATAAAGGAGGCTATAAAGGGGGTTTATGAGAACATAGACCGGAATTACAAAGGTACATCCCGGCTGACAGGTTATCCCACCGGGTTTTCCGAGTTTGATGGCAAATCCGGCGGGTTGCAAACATCGGACCTGATTATTATCGCAGCCGACACTTCAAGCGGAAAGACATCCCTTGCCATCAAAATATCTATGAACGCTGGGTGTCCTGTGGCGTTCTATTCCATGGAGATGAAGAAAGAGCAGGTAGCGGCACGCATGATGTCCATACAGTCTGGGGTCCCGGCCAACGAAATCCTCTATTCACGGCTTGCTTCCGGACAGTTGCAATCCATAGACAAGGGTGTGGCAAGGCTTGAAAAGCTGCCGATTTATTTTGACGACAGAAGCACGTCCAACATTGAATCCATACTTGCTTCAATCCGAATGATGAAAATCAAATATGGAATAAAAGGCGTAATAGTGGATTACCTCCAAATCCTGAACGTGAATATGAAGACAGCCAACAAGGAACAACAGATGGGCGATGTGGCCAGACGTTTGAAAAATCTTGCCAAGGACTTGGATATATGGATAATAGCACTGTCACAATTAAGCAGGGATAAAGAAAACCCCGTGCCCACTTTGGCAAGGTTAAGAGACAGCGGGCAGATAGCCGAAGCTTCGGACGTGGTAATGCTCATATACCGCCCGGAACTCTATGGGAAGCGTTATCCCGAACCTTACATGCACTCGTCTGTTTCCGGTACGGCCATGATAGACGTGGCAAAGGGGCGTAACATCGGGCTGTTGAAATTCATCGTCGGATTCGACAAGCCTACGACAAATTTTTATGAGTTGGACGAAATTCCTGTACAACGAGAAGAGGAGGCTCCGTTTTGAAAAGACTTACGATTTACTGGTCCACGAAAGACGAATCCATACGCGCCCGTATCAGGAAGCGTTTCTGCATCCCTTGTGGCATGACCGTCAACAAGGAGACGAAAGCCGACATAAGGGATGAGGATATGGAATTGCTCCGGGAAACCGAAAGACGGGGATTCATACAAATCAGGTTCAAAAAATCGATGAAACATTAATTAACTATTCCTGCCCTTCAAAACTTCCGGTTTTACTTTTGACTGAACAGGTTTTTAATTAGCTTTGCAAAACAAAATCTATGGTAAATAAAATCATGAGAACCGTACATAACGCAATAAAAGGAAATATTTTATTACGAATTTTCCGACAAGGGATTTTCGCGTTCTTTTCTGGTACGGACAATCCATTGGACATGTATAGGCGTTGTCTGGTGAAAAGAAAGGACGTTGATATGATTTCCAAAGATTGGATAAATGTAGGTAATGACATAAGAAAAGCTTATGATAGCAAATACTCTTTTTGACAGGGAAAAATCCATGGAGGCAGTCTTGTATATCGCCCAAAAGATAGGCGGGAGGAAAGACATGCATAAGATTTTCAAGACGCTCTATTTCGCGGATAAGGCTCATCTTTCCCGGTATGGCCGGAGCATTACCGGGGATAGCTATATAGCCATGTCTTACGGTCCAGTCCCGTCCAGAACGGATGACATATTCAAAGCCGTAAGGGGTGACAGCTATTTTTCCAACCGTGCAGAGGAATTGAAGGGATATTTCCATTTCATCAACAAGTATGTCATAGAGGCGGACAAGGATGCAGATTTGGATTACCTCTCGGATACAGATGTGGAATGCCTTGATTATGCGATAAATAAATGTAAAGGAAAGACATTCGGCGAACTTACAGAGATGTCGCACGATTTGGCGTGGAACAATACGTTAAGAGACCGTGAAATGTCCGTAAAAGACATACTCCGTGAGAATGGTGAGAATGAAGATTATGTTGAATATGTCGCTTCCAAACTTGAAGTGGAAAATACCTTTTGATTATGGATTTTCCAGTAGATTCAATCGCATCCCAAATCAAACGTGGAACTATATTGCATTCAAACATGTTTGAAAATATCGGGCATGGGAAATTCTTTGTAGTCATTGGCGTTACGGAAGAATATATAGCCGGTTTCTTTTTCATAAACTCAAATGTGCATAAAAGCATTTTTGGAAAACAGGAACAGTTGTCCATGCAATATCCGTTGCGCCATTCGGATTATGGATTTCTAAAATATGATTCGTTCTTATGTGCTTCCAACATAATAAAAAGGCATAGGAATTACATAGCACACAGCATAGTGAATGGAGAAACGGAATTTGTAGGTAATTTAAAGGAAGAACATTTGAATGACGTGCTTGAAATGGCACGTTGCTCCCGTTTGTTTAGTAAAATAGACAAAAAGAGGTTCTTTTATTAGAATGCTTCATACTAAATAACCTCGATAAGTAGAGACATCGGAAACGGTGTCTCTTTTTTTTGTACCCAAAAACCATCTTGACATGAACTATTCAGACAACCAATGGACACCGGCAGAACTGGAGTTCCTTCAGGCGCATTACGGCACCATGCCGACACGCGAGCTTTCCGCATGGCTGTCCAGGCACACGGTCCAAGGGATATATCAGAAGGCAAGCTCCATCGGGCTTAAACGCCGCGTCCCTCAACCGAAGAAAAAAAAGCCCGTCAGGCCGAAAGCGTCACCAAAGGCCATCGGGGAAGAAGGGCATCCCGGACCGCAAGAAAAGTGGAAGCCCGCCGATTATGGCCCCTACGACCCGCCATGCCATTGCTGCGAATGCACCCATTATTGCGCAGGTGAGTACAAGTGCCGCTGTTGGCATGTGAAAGGCCGTCACGGGGATTACAAGTATGTGCGCCCCAAAGACCCCTCATGCCGTTATTTCATCCCGCTCACCGCATCCACGTCAAGCGGTGAAAGCTATTAGCCCGAACGTTTATTTGTTATCCAAAATCCAAAAAACATTATTTTGACATGCAACAAGGAACAGACAACTTAAATACACTGACCAACATCGTTTACATACTGACCGATGTGTTGGAAACCAACCTCATGGACATGCAGGAAGCATTCAAGAAGCAAGGTTGCGCCTTGCGCCATGACGTGAAGAGGAACTATAATACGGCCATCCATGCCATCAAGTGCATTAAGCGTGACATATCCCATTTGAATGGCTCCACGCAGGAAAGCTTCGGGCGTGACGCGGACATGACGAACGCGCTCCTCCTAACACTGATAGACAGGTGCGGAGATGATGACGAGCTTGCATTCAGATTCTACAACTACATAAAGTCATTTCCCTCCAAACTTGGGCTTAGGCTTGATGTGGACAATGCCTTTGATTTTTTAGACGAAAAATAGAAATAAAAATGGAAAAGAAATTTGAACTTACAGACAAATTCGTGATAAATGCCTTTGGAATCAAACTGTTCCAAATCAAGTGTACCAAAGCCTTCAAATATGCCAATGAGGGTGATTTAGGTGGGTATGTGAAAAAAGAAGATAACCTTTCTCAGTACGGCGATGCCTGGGTGTCCGGCGATGCTCAGGTGTACGGCAATGCTCGGGTGTACGGCAATGCTCGGGTGTACGGCGATGCTCGGGTTGAGAACAATCACATGCACTGTGGCTTTGATTGTTTCGGTTCATGCAACCGACATACGCATGCTTATAAGACAAAGGGAAATAAAGTCGAAATAACCTGCGGCTGTTTCCGTGGAAGCCTGGAGGAGTTCGAGAAGAAAGTAGAGGAGACGCATAAAGGCACAATCTACGAGAAGCAATATAAAGCCATCATCAACCTGATTAAGATTAAGTTCGGAATCGATGGATAGGAAGTTGACACACGGCAGCTTGTTCAGCGGGATTGGAGGTTTTGACCTTGCCGCCGAATGGACGGGATGGACAAACGTTTTCCATTGCGAGATAAACGAATTTTGCACACGAATCTTAAACCACCATTTTCCAAATGCAGAGCACTATGCAGACATCACAAAAACCGATTTCACCCCATGGAGGGGGAGAATCGACGTTCTTTCAGGAGGGTTCCCTTGCCAACCTTTCAGCCTTTCCGGACAACGAAAGGGAGCGGGCGATGACCGTTACCTCTGGCCTCAAATGCTACGGGCTATACGGGAGATACATCCCTCTTGGGTCGTTGGCGAGAACGTTGCTGGCATCCTCACGATGGTACAGCCCGGCGAGGAGGTTGAAGTGGGAAGCCAAACCTCTCTTTTCGGAGAGGCTGACCGAAAAAGAGTATTGCTGCGTCAAGAGTACGTCGTCGAGACCATCTGCCGAGACCTTGGAAGTGAAGGATATTCCGTCCAACCGTTTCTTATTCCGGCTTGTGCCGTCGGAGCACCGCACAGGAGGGACAGGGTCTGGTTTGTTGCCCACCGTACAGACGCAGGGGCTGAAACGATGCAATGCGGACGGAAAGACGGAGTTTGTGCCACTGAAGTTGCTTCCGACGCCGAATGCAAGAGAAGCGGACAAATATACGAAAAAGTACAACCCCGGCAGCCAAATGGGGAAAGGGCTTACAGCTATGGCGGTAAACGGGATGCTTCCAACGCCCACTGCGAGCGACATTTTTTCCGGGACGCCGAAAGACCGCAAGGATGGAAAGAGCCGGATGGGAGAGTTGAAACACTTTGTGGCCCATCAGCATGGACAGACTTCCCAACTCAATCCCCTGTTCGTAGCGGAGATGATGGGATTTCCGGTGGATTGGACGGTATCACCTTTCCAAAGTGGAGGCAGGAATCCATCAAAGCCTACGGAAATGCAGTAGTACCGCAAGTTGTTTACGAAATATTCAAAGCAATACAAGAGACCTATGAATACACACCCGATAAGTGAAGTATATAACATGGACTGCATGGAATACATGAAGTCCGTTCCCGACAAGTTCTTTGAACTGGCAGTGGTTGACCCTCCGTATTTTGACGGACCCAACAAATTAGGCTATTATGGGAAGGAAATCTCATCCTTCGGCATAAAACGGCCGGCATACAAGGTAAAACATTGGGGAATTCCTTTAAAACGCTTCTTTGAAGAATTGTTCAGGGTCAGCAAAGAACAAATAGTATGGGGTGTGAACTACTACCCTTATGGTATTTTCTCTTCCGGCAGAATTGTCTGGAATAAAGTTAACGGGAAAAGTTCCTTTTCTGATTGTGAAATCGCCTTCTGTTCCATGATTGATACGGTAAGAATGTTCACCTGCATGTGGAACGGAATGTGCCAAGGTAAATCATTGAAAGAAGGACACCTTCAGCAAGGGGATAAACGTAAAAATGAAAAACGGATTCACCCGACACAGAAGCCGGTCGCTCTGTACGCATGGTTGTTACAGAACTATGCCAATCCTGGCGACAAGATTCTCGATACCCATTTAGGTAGTGGGAGCAGCCGGATAGCCGCCTACAAGATGGGCTTCGATTTTTACGGGACGGAAATAGACAAAGAGTATTTCGATGCGCAGGAGAAACGATTTCGGGAAGAGTGTTTGGGAGAAATTAGACTGAGAAACGGCAATGTATATGTACAAAAAGAACTGTTTGAATTATGAAATTGGATAAAAAGATAGACTACTCCATCAACCTTTTGCGCAAGGCCGAACCCATGGCTCTGCGCCTTGACCCGGAAAACGGATTCTATTTGGCTTTCTCCGGTGGTGGAATGACAAGAGCTTCGACAAGTTCTATGCCGATGAAGTGTTGCAACAGAAAATTGATTTTGATGTATGAATGATAGTTTAATTGAAGCACTTAAATTGATTTGAAGATGAAAGGCAGATCTAAAGAAATTCATGTATGGAGTGAGGGAAAATACGTTGGAAATATTATATACACCTACAGAGTTCCTCTTATGTCAGAGGAAGAATTGGAAGACACTCTATTGAAAACATTTCCCCAACTTAAAGGAAAAAGGTGGAATATAAGATTTATCTAACAGATGAGTAAAACAAAACTATATTACCTGTCCCTGTCAGTGATGTATATCCTGCAGGGGTAGGTGGAAAGGAGAAATAAGCATGAAAGCAATGGTTAAAGAAACAGGAGAAATTATAGAGGTATCACGGACAGAAAATATTATCACAAAAAGAGGAGTGGAGCGTCAATATGTCGATAACAAGCGAGATTGGTGTACCTACGTGCAATCAGACCTCGAATTTATTAAAGAAGAACTACACAAGGATGTAGACTGGGAGCAACGCAGATATGAGATTGCAAAGGCTGCTATGCAAGGAATACTAAGCAACGAAGAGGAAGTTGATACTGCTTGTTCGGGAGCGAAATATAAAGATAACGAAACACATACAATACCAAAGTCTGTTGCTCAATTTGCAGTTGCTTGTGCGGATGCGCTTATTGCGGAATTGAAGAAAGAAGGAGGTGATTTATGATAACGAAAGAAGATTGTATATTCTTTGAAGAGCGAGAAAAAGATACAGCTCTAAACCACTGTAAAAGAAGCCATAGTTTAGACGGAAACAATACACTATGCAAGCATTGCAGATTATGGGATTCCTATATTCCTCGAAATTCCACTAAAGAACAGATAGAAAAGGCTGTGGAGTGGCAGAATATGCCGTTTGACAAACAACCTGATTATTATGAATATTTCAATATACAATAATTCTATGACACAAGAACAATTTGACAAAGCTGTAGAACTAAACAGCAAACTTAATTTGGTCTATAGCGTGAAAAAAGAGATTGAGGGGACAGTAACTCATAGGCTATCATACATTGAACGAAATCCAAGAGAATCTGAATGTTATAATTCAGGTTGGGTTATGAACAGTGTTAATACCCTCAAAGCTATTGGTGACATTCTTGACCGACACGACATTATGATACGTCAAGAGATAGATGACGAAATCAATAAAATTAAACAAGAAATTGAAGAGTTATGAAACGAGAAGATATTGAAAAAGCAGCAGATGAATTTGCTGATAGAGAATATGAGATAAGCAACATTGATAAGGATGCTTTATACAAAGGTTTTTATCATGGTGCAGAGTGGCGCATCAACAGCGTGTGGCATGATGCAAGCGAACGTCCTGAAAAAAAACACGCTAACTGCCTTGTAGAGGTAAAAGAGGGAGATTTTAGTTTTTTCCTCGTCAGTGAATTTTATCAAAGTGGCGGATTCTCATTTATGGACGGAATATGTAATCTGATTTTGAAGCGTTGGGCATACATCAAAGACTTAACACCTAATACGGAGGAATGAAAATGGCAAAAGAAACAATATATAGATATTCACTGAGAACCGCTTCTAATTGTTGGTTGGGTGAAGTGATTTTAACAGATAGCAAAGAGTTCTTTGCAATGACAGATTGGGGTAATTTTAATTACTGCTGGTCTATTCAAGAAGATATACGGAAATTCATCCTACATCTTGATGAAGATTATTTTTCACGCAAAATGTTTCAAAGTGTTTCTTATCAATGCAGTACAAAGAAAATGGAAGACTGTTGCAAAAGGTTTGCATCGAAGGTATTGCCAGCCCTAAAAGAGGCGATTAAGAAGGAATTAGTTAATACGGAGGAATGAGTATGTTAGAAATCTTAGAATTTATATTTCAGGACTTTTTCCATTGGCTCGGTACGGTAATACTCATTATCTGTATTCCCTTTCCATTTAGCCATAATAGTTTCATTAGTATCAAAAATGAAAATAAGGAGGATTGACCCATGAACTTGAACGAACTGAGAGACCGCGCCTATAAGACCGCCTGCGAACACGGTTGGCATGAAGAAGAATACAGTAACGAACACTTCCTCTGCCTGGTCATATCCGAACTGATGGAAGCCTTGGAAGCCGACCGGAAAAGGATGCACGCGTTCAGAAACCCGTTTGAAGATTTCATATCGCGTTTCACAAAAGACCCTGAACATGCCTACAAGGTCGCTTTCGACGAATACATCAAAGACACGGTCGAGGACGAACTTGCCGATGCCGTGATACGCCTGCTCGACCTTGCCGGACTGAAAAGAATCGATTTGGAAAACTTCGATTACGAAGAAAGCGATACGTTCGATTATGAAGGGATTCCGTTCACGGAAGCCATGTTCTCCATCACAAGGGAAATTACGGGCGGATGTACGGACGACGATGTGTTGGAAGACAAGGTACATTCCGTCCTGAACGAAATCTTCTCTTTCTGCGCCGCACAGGAAATAGACATTGAGTGGTACATCAAGCAGAAGATGCACTACAACGAACTTAGGAGTTTTAAACACGGAAATAAAAAGTATTGAAACAATGAAGAATAGAATCTACATAAGCCTTCCCATCAGCGGACGGGACATGGAAGACGTGGAATCAGCCATAAAGTCAGCTGCCGCACAGATAGAAAAACATGGCTTCAAGGCGGTGTCGCCTTTGGAAGTGTCTCCCGACCCCGAATCAAGTTATGCCGTACACATCGGGCGCGGCATCACCGCATTGCTTGAATGCGATGCGGTCCTTGTCCTGCCAGGATGGGTGGAATCCAAAGGATGTAACCTCGAAATGGAAGCCGCACGTATTTACGGAAAAAAGATACTTGTGAATTATGAAATGTTGGGCCATTACGCAAAGGAGGTGGAAAATGAATAACGATATGCCAAAAGTCGTAAGTAAGGGCAAAGTGAAGCTCTTAGATATTGAGATAACGGTGTGCGTTCTCGATAACGGACAAAGGGTTATCCCGGAGGACGATATGAGGAAAGCACTCCTGTTTTTAGGGATTCCCCAAAAAGATATTGAGTACCTGTTGAATCCGAAGAGAGATAAAATTATATAAATTCCATTTTCAAAATTATCATTATTGATAACTTTGTATTATATTTGCACCATGACAAGGAATATAGCTACTTATGCTAAACATAGAATATAAGGATGAAGAGCTGAAGTTGTTTATAGAAACCGGCAAAAGCAACGATAAAAGATATAAGAAATTGAAAAGCAACGCCGTATTCATGAGGGATTTGCGCATGGTGATTAACTTGATGAGACCGGTTGACAATGTCAAGGAATTACACATGTTTAAAAAACTCAACTACGAGCCTTTGCATTATGATTACGAGGGCTATTCAAGTGTACGGATTGGATTCACTTCCAAATATCGGCTCATATTTGAAGAATTTGAAAATGGAATCAGGATATGCCTGATTGAAATAAGCGAGCATTATGGAGACAAATAGCAAAAAAGAAACGATTCCTTTCGTAGCCACTCATCCGAGTGAAATAATTGCCGATGAGATAAAAGCCCGCGGAATGAAGAAAACTGAATTTGCAGAAAGGATGGGGATGCAAAAGCCCAACGTCACCCGTTTGCTGAAAGGGGAAAATATAACCCCGTCTATTGCCGCAAAATTGGAAGCTGCATTGGATATTCCGGCAGACATGTGGATGAAGCTTCAATTGCAATATGACAAAGACACGAAAGCCATCGAACGGCGTGACAATCTGGAGAAGGAAGCCATAGCTACCGAAATGATGCTTTCTTCCTTGTTGAATTTGCCGGAATTGTATAAGCGGCTTGGAATAAATGCTTGTCTTTTTATACAGAAAAAGTTGGAAATACTTTCAGGGCTTTTGAATTTCAATCCTTTGGAAATAGGGAAAATGAATTTTGTCCGTCAGTCCCTGTATAATAAGAAGAGCGACAAACTTAGTTTTGATGAAAGAAATCAGAACACATGGCTTGTCTTGGCCTATATAAGTGCCATTAAAAACAATCCGTTGCAACCTTATACGAAAGGCGGTGGTGTCAGTGCAGCTAAAACAATAGCCGGGCATGTCCACAAAGGCACATTGACGGAAGCAACGCTAAAACAAGTTTTAAATGACCACGGCATTTCCTATTCCGTTGTCCGTAAATTAGATAAAACGCCTATTGACGCAGTTTCCATGATGACTGGAGAAACACCTGCCATTATTACCACGCACCGTTATAATGACATGAGCAGGCTTGTATTCAACGTGTTGCATGAATTAGGACATGTAGAACTGCACTTCAATGGGAACGACGTGGAAAACTTGTTCATATCCTCGGACGAAACATATTCCTTGGACAACAAACAGGAAAAGGAAGCAAACACATTTGCCGAAGACATACTCATAGACAAACACATTTGGAAGAAGATGATGGAAAGTGGAACAAACAGCATATCGACGAGAAATATCGTAAATAAGCTGAAAGCATTGTCTGAGAAATATGAACTTGATTCCAATATAGTAATTTGGCGTTATAAATACGAAAGCCACAATTACAAGTTGTTTGGAGTGAAACCGGTACCTATCCGATAGGATTATCCCGTCTGAAACTCGTATAGCCCCTGCTTTGGATTTCAGACACATGAGAGCACCGGATTCCCGTTTCCGGTGCTCTTTTTTATACCCGACACCTACCGTGCCGGGCTTCTTGTTATATATAAACCCGAAAAAATATTTAGTATGAACAAACCCGATGATAATTTAAGATTGCTTTTCGTTTATTACGATTCCTGCAACGCCTTGTTGGAAGCCTTCTGTGAGAAGCACGGCTTCGACTATGAGGATGCACACAAAAGTTGGGTCGCCGGGTGCGTGGGCGAAACCGTATGTTGCGGAGACTATTTCTTCGACATGGACGTGATAGTCACCGACCTGAAAGAAAACGCCCCCGAAGGGGAACTGCTGCGTTGGTATGATTACACCCTGGAATGCCATTCCCTCGGCACGAACGGATGCAATTATTCCTCATGGCTCAAAGGATGCCCGCGACTGTCAGAAGATGAAATGGCAGAAATCAGGGCATGTCAAAAGATTGTGGAGGAAGCAAGGGAACAGCTAAATGAATGTGTAACCAAGTATAAGGAAAGGGGATTTTGAACATGGATAAACCTGAATTTGCCTTGCAGGCACTGTTCTTCATAGTAAACAGCTTCGCACTGTGTTTCCTTGTATGTATCGTAACCCGAACGGTCAAACGCATGGAAAAGAAACTTGATTCCACCCTCAACTTCATGCGTTGGGTCAAGTCACGCAACGACACCACCTATCTTGACATGTTATACCGCATCCAATCCATCCTCATCCGTGAGGAAAAGTATGAGGAAGCCGGAAGGGTGAAAAGAATCATAGATGAAGAACTGCAAACGTTAAATGAGAAAGGAGAATAGACAATGGCGACAGGAAAAAATGAATACCTATGGCACAAGGCATGCCTCGCAGCCATGGCCAACAACCAACTCACCCAAGAATGGGAAGTCAGGCTCTATGCAACCTCGCTCTACAATGCGATGCTGTGGGGAAGAGGGACAAATTGAAAATAAAAAGGGGGTCGGCCCGCACGACCAAGCCAACCCCCATACGATTATTCCGTCACAAATATACGGATTTCTAATTAAATAATCGTGTCATGGAACTGGATTTTGATAAAATCATACGTATAAGGAAAATCAGAAGCGTAAAATCGGACTTGTCCAAGGAAGAAAACACCCTGTCCCGTCCGGTCTTGTCCGACAAGAAGCTCATACCCGAGATTCACAAAGTCTTCACAAGCCTTATCGTCGAGAGAGGGTGCAAAACGGCCACAAATACAGTGATTCAACGGAAAAAGTTCATCTTCATAGTCCTTTATCTTTATTCCCCGTCCTCTTTGGCCGGGGACAAGATGGCTCCCGGATTGCGTGATGAACTGTCCAATGTGTTGGGTGTACAGGCCAAAAGCACAATATCCAATAATTGTGCAAACCTTGTTTTCCTTTATCAGAATTATACATCCTTCCGTAAGGATGTGGAATACCTGTGCAACAAGATTATTTCATGGTTGAAATCCCATGAGTCGGTAGAATGAAAAGTAATATTTCTATTACAGATTCCAATTCAGCACAGCCATAAGCCGGCAATAATCCATATACGGAAGATTGTCGGCAATGGCTATGAGTTCATCTATGTACACGTTTCTTCGCATTTCTCTCGATTTCCCTGCGCTGACGGCGGTTTACGCCATACAGCTTGGCATATTCATTCAGTTTAACTTTTTCCTCGTCAGACAGGAGGTCATAGACTTCCTGACCCCGTTTGCCGGATATGATGGCTTTCAATACGTTCAACATCCCAACTCCTTTCTACAATGTTCGCACAAAAATTTCTTTGCAACCGGAAACATCTTCTGCCCGACGTAACCGCTAAGATACTGCGCTTCCTCCCCATACGGGTCAATCCCGGATGCCTGCGAAATATGACGGCACAGATGCCCCTTTTCGTGATCCCATGAGTTCTGAAACTGCTCCGGTGTGGAAGTGAGGGAAAGCACCATCACCGTTTCACGGTCGTGGAAATTTGAATAAGTCAGCCCGGTATTCAAGTTGCCTTCTGTCAGATTGCGGTATGCCTGTCTCAACGAATAACCGCGGCATCCACAATCATACAGGTCTTTCATTATCCGTTCAGTCCAATAGGTTGTAACGGCATAGTACACCCTCACGCTCCACCCATACTTCGGTATGTAGAAATCCTGCACTATCATAATGTTACATCATATCCTCCCAAATGATTGGTGTACCCGAACCAATACAATCCGCATAGAAGCGGGTAAAAGGAAGCCCGTCATAACCGTCAGGGTCATCAATGTAATCCTTGATGAACAATGCAAGATGGGATTCATCGGCTATCGAACTCTTATAATAATCCGCCTTGCCCATGTTGGCCGCATACACACAGTCGTACCCTGCATCCTTCTCCAGCTTGATGCCGTATTTTTTCAACAACTCTTCCACCTCGTCCTTCTTCAATGCATCTAGCTTTTTCTGTTTCCCGGTGGATTCGTCCTTGGTTTTCATTTTCGACACGGCCCACTCGCACATCTTCTTCGAGAAGTGCCACCCGTATTGCGAAATATATTCCTTCATTCCCGAAGGAAACCGGTCATAAGCATCCAGTCTCTGTCCCATAATCTTCTCCTTTATGATTTAGTAAAAGAGAGGGGAATTCCACCCCTCCCGTATCAATAAAACTCACCATTGGCACGTCTGCGCCGACGTTCTCCCATCTCATCCATTCGGGGATACTCCGGGAAGTAACCCGGCATACGGCGTTCGCCCATATCGTAACGTTCACCATACCCCCTGTTGCCATATCCGTTTCCGCCACTGTAGTTTCCGCTTTCACGGAACCCCATTCCGCCCCGCATCTCGTTCATGGCCTTTTCATATCCGTGACGGCATCCTTCCCTGTAAGCTTCTTCAATCTCACCGCCGTCTCTCATACCGAAGCCGCGTCCGTAATCGTCACGCCCTTCTTCCAAAATACTCCACATTCCCATAATCATTTCTTTGTTTTGGATGTGTCAGAACCAAGACCAAACTGTTCCATCAGTTGCTTGTTCAATGTCATAAGGTCAGCCATATTCCGGCTCATTTCCGACATTTGACTTTTCAAGTCCAATATTTCCTTTTCTTGTTGTTGCTTTGCTACAACCTCTGGGTTTAAAGCACAAAGCATCTGCTCGCACGAAGAAAGAAACTTCTTATGATATTCAACGCTTTTAAGTATTTCTTCACTCTTTTGTTTCATCGTAAGAATTTCAACATTCATCTCCTCACGTGAAGCAGACACAAGAATACCATTCTTTACATCATCAGCAATGTCAAGATTGGCAGGCATTTCGGTTATAGTAACAGTATCCCCGTTACTGACACTTGCAACAATATCTACTACTTGAATAGGCTGTGGATAAAGAGTATTGGGAGTGTTTTTATAAACAGTCCTTAGATTCTTTACTGTTACAACCTTACCACATTCAAGAACAGGGTCAGCCCCTCTATGAAGAATATATAAGGTATTGTTTGGTCTTAAATTCTGAAACATGATTGTTTGACTTTTATGAGGGAGCCTGCGAAACACAGACCCCCGCCTTGTTATTTACTTGCTCCAAAAGAAGCGGTTTCTTTTGCCCGTGTCGGTGTTGGTGCCGAAGTCGGTCTGTAACCTCCATTCACCAGGAACAACTCATTCGTGTACTTGTTGTAATGGATTTCATAGATACCCTGTCCGGCAAGATTGGCCACTGTTACAGGCTCATTGTTGTAAGCCATCAGCGGACGTGTGTCACCGTTCGTGCCTATCAGAATAGGCAGCGTCTGAGTTGTCCCGGCCGGGATGTCCTGACGGAGACTGATGTAGAACCCACCGACATAGTTCCTGCCATAGAAGGCATGGTTCGGAAGTTCCAGAGTGACATTCTCCGTACCCACATTCACCGCCACGGTCGGCAGGGTATTGTAGTTTACCCTGCCAAGTCCCGGAAACCCGAACGGAAATCCTGTAAAAAAGTTAGGCCACATAGCTTACCTCCTTTCTTACATTATCCCCAATAACCTCCATTGCATCCGCAACCATATCCGCTCCGACCGTAAGCGTCACCGGCATAAGCACCGAAAGCAGCTGCACGGTAAGTATCAAGATTTACACCTACGATATTAGGATATTGTACGGGTACGGTTTGCGGCATACGGCACTTGATTCCGTCCACATCCCCCTGCAAAGCCTGCAAACCTGCTGCCAACGGAGCGATCTGCTGGCCTACTGCATTCAGGATAGTAGCGTTCTGGTTACGCTGTGAGATTTCAGCCGTCAGGGTAGCCTTCTCGGCCGTCAGGGCTGCAATCTTATCCTGCAAAGCTTGATTTTGAATGGCATCAAGTTTCGCGAGTATGGCATTCGTGTTCGCCGTAGCTCCGTCACGCAATGACAGTGTGTTCTGGTTGGCTGTGTTCACAAGTTGGTTCGTCTGGTTGCACATGGCAAGCTGATTCTCATATCCCATCGTTGTGATGGCATTCTGCGTCTTGCAGCAGCAGTCAGCAAGCTGTGTCAGGATAGCCTGATTCCCGCTTTGCATCGCATTGATGATTTGGTTGGTAGACAAGCCGACCTGATTACCAACCTGTGTAATGCTGTTCTGAACGTTGCACAAGGCTGTCTGGATCTGTTGTGTAGAACAGTTGAACGAAGAAGCCAACTGGGAAATAGCGTTCCCGTTACCCTGTATGGCCTGCATCAGCAATTCACGTCCCGAATTTCCAGCCAGTTCCGCAGGCAATCCGTTGCAACCGTTACCGCCACGTCCGCCAAAGAAACCACCGTTGCCGTTCCATCCGAAAATAGAAGCAATCACCACCAGCCAAATGATAGACCACCATCCGTCCTGTCCTCCAAAGCCGTTGCGGTTACCCATCAAGGCAAGCAGGTTGGGGTCAACGCTTCGTCCTCCTCCAATCATGCCGGGGAGCAATGCAGTGATGTCCATTTTGCTGCCTCCGTTGGTACCATCGCTGTTAAAAACATAAGTTCTCTCCATAATGTATCTTTTAAATTAAACGTTACAAGGTCAGGCATATCCTGACCCTGCAAAACTACAAATACATTATGTCACTCAAAATCAATCTTTTCCCAACTCATTCCCGATTCTTTCCAGATATATTCCCATCATTTTCCCGCACCTCACACGCGAGGAAAAATTGGACAGCATATAGTTTACCGCACGTTTCGTCTTGTGCACCAATAATGAAATCCGGGAAGGGTAGAAGCCCTCCTTAAAAAGGAAATACACAAGCAAGTAACGTGCATCAACCACCTCCGTTTCCTTGCTTCCCGACAATATGATTCTTGGTGAAATCTCCGTTTCCCTGCTGACAACCTGAATAATCTCATTAAAAATATCTTCCTTGCACATACAAAATCCGATTTTTATTCATATCTTTGTCATACCACATGACAAGGCGTTTATATACAACGATAGCTCGCGATGAAGACATAAAGCCCTCAACGCGCGAGCTATTTTCGCGTCTTGTCATGTGGTAATGCAAGGAACGTTGGGGGCTTTTTTATACTCCCGTCCCCGAAGGAGTAAACGTTACTTTTTCAACCTGTACACCAACTTTCCGAATCCGATAAGGATGCAAACGACCATGGCCACCATCGCAAAGCCCCCATAGTGCAGCTTCGTTTCCTCCCACCTCGAAAGCTTCCGCTCCACAGGATAAGGCACGCCAACGCTGTCCGTCCTCACCGACACCAACGTGTCCCTCACCACGCGCTCCCTCCAGTGCGTCCGGTACTTGTATTCCGTCCTATACACCGTGTCCCTCTCCGTCCTCAATTCCACGTGAATCGAATCCTTCAGGTAAACACTGTCCACAGACCACCGCGCACCATGCACGCTGTCTATCCTCACCGTCTCCACCGGCACGTACTGCACCCTCGCACATCCGCACATGGCAAACAACGACAGCCCCACCACGAGCCAGAACACCGGCACCATCAGCCAAGGCCAGAACACTTTAAAAAATCTATTCATTCCTACTTCTTTTTGTGGCAACGAAAAAGCGGCAACCCCGACTTGTTTATGTGGGATTGCCGCTTGATTAATGAAATGGTTTCGTGTGGCTTGGTTACTATTCTCCTGATGCAAAATGATATCCCGTTGAAACCTACCTTGTGAGCCACGCAAACACGTAGCCTTTCAATTCCAAGGGGCTATCTTTTGGGATGGAATAAATATTTTGCGACAAAATTGAATATCCCTATCACATTGGCCAACGATGTGGTAAGTAGGGTAATAAGTACACTGTCTGACAGTAAGATTGTCCTACGTCCACTTAAATATACGATGACCAAAGAAGCTAACATATACAAACACATGAATCCAAATATCACGTAACTGAATATTTTCCGTTGCTCACGGTCTTGTTTAAGTCCCTCTATTTCCTCCCTTTGGCGGTCTATCTGTGCACGCAGGTAGTCTATTGTCAGTTCATTGGACGTTTGTTCCAACAAATTCACCTGTGATTCTTCGGATTCCTCCTTGTCCTTGCCTTCATCAGAAAGGATTCGCATAAGGTCTTCAAACTTTCCTTTCATGAATTGTGTGACTTTAATACAGTTTCAACAAGCTTTTCATAATACAAGGCTGTTACTTCATCCGGAATGGGAACATTTTGTTCTGGTATATAACAAACAGACCATGGCGTGCCCTTCCGGTGCGTCAAAGCGACCATCTCGGCATCCGTAAAATCAAGGTAACGCTTCCATACCATCTCGACAATTTTCTTTGCCTTGTCACCCTCCAACACAGGTTCCGGAAATGAAATCGTACAATTCTTTTCGTCCCAATCCATCACAACGGCCTTTTCTGTTATAGGGCCGGCTTTGTATTGCTTGAAAGAATGGTAGACGGATGGAATTACAGGCCCGTATTTCCATGCCTCCACCTTGTCAAAACGGTTGTCAAGCAAAGATTCTTTGTTTATCGCCAAAGAGAATCCGTGAGCTATATAGACACGTTTCATCAAACCTAATTGCGTCAGGTTCTTATTCTCCTTTTTTGCTAAATCAATGAGATAATTAGCCACAGAAAGTGCATTATCTTTCATATTTTAACATTTGAATAGGACAAAAATAGAGTAAATTGTCCATCTTTCCAAGTTTGTTAAGCCTTATTTGTCTTCATTAACTGCAATCCCACCAAGTCAAAGACCGCTTCCCCGCCACCGGGTTAATAATCATTCATTCACATCGCCAACGCCCGTGCCAACATCCAGGCACCCACGGCCAACATCAGGAAAACCGACCAAGGCGGCAAGCCCTTCCCATCATCCCCGCCCCCGTCGTCAATCATCGGCCAATACTCCTCACTCGTTCCCATGATTACACGATATTGAAGAACCTGTCAGCCTCCCATTTCCTTCGCTTCACCAGTCCGTCAAGCCTCCGCTTCTTCCCGGCCACCGTGGCATACACCCACCTCATGAACTCCGCACGCACCTCCGCATCCGGCGCGCAAGCCCGTATTTTCTTCAAAAGTGTGGAACCGGCCAACGCGTCGCACCCAAGGTTGTACGCGAAGTCCACCAATGCGTCGAACTTGTTCTGCCGCTCCGTCACGCCTAATTTGTCCACGAATGCCTCATACTCCGCCAAGTCGCGCCTGAGCTGCCGTTCCGCTTCGCCCTCCGTCATCTTGTCGCCGCGCTTCACGCCAACCGTATGTCCGTAGCCTATCGTCCACACGCCCGCCGGGCACTTGTAAGCCGTGCCCCGGAAACCCTCGAACCTCTTTATCGCCTCAATCAATGTGTTGCTCGCTTTCATATCTACATTTTTTTGTTTAACTTTGCCATCGCCTCCCGTGAGGGACGCCCGAAGAACTAATATGTTTTTCATGGTATTATATTTAAGTTTAACAGGGGGAGGCGGCGTGCCTCCCCGTTTTCATGACCCGCTTCCCTTCAGTGCTTCTATTTCATCCCTTAATGCGGAAATTTCCGATTTTATGGCCTCGATTTTATCATTTAGTTCTTTTCCCATAGCAGCAGACAAAGGCTTTCCTGAATTATTAGAATCAAGGTCATTAACTATTTCACTCCTTGATATTTTCCCGTTATTCAACTGTTTGCCCATCGCAGCGGAAAGTGGTAAATCTGAAGCGGAAGAGTCTAATACATTGACTATGCCAGATTTGAACAATAAGTTATCCCTCTTAACAGCACTTGGTATACTAAAAGTGCCATTGTAATGACGTATTTTTATATAGGCCGTGTCAGATGCGTCAGATAATCCTCTGATATGTAAATAATCCCCCTC
>ENA-ORKV01001114-ORKV01001114.1-human-gut-metagenome-genome-assembly--contig:-NODE-1114-length-22958-cov-10.686596_pt1 | contig 22958 bp, 19 predicted proteins | sample MGYA00243058_ERZ508805 | MGnify/ENA primary metagenome ERZ508805 (study PRJEB26277, sample SAMN04329770) | human gut metagenome | biome: human-associated habitat | host: Homo sapiens | place: USA... | reverse complement strand
AATTCCTCTTTTAAAATATAACGCTATAAATTTCTTTTTAGTGGCATAATTACAACCCCCCCCCCCCCCCTAAATTTGTCAATACTTTCCACTCATTTCTTTCCGGATAATACAAAATAAAATCATATCAGAATAAAATTAACTTCAAAATAAATGTAATGCGTTGACTTTTCATTCACGCTGTTATAAACTGTTTTAGTTCCTGCCATACAGGAACTGTGATATCATAGCGGTTCAGGCATTATTCTTAATGCCTGCTAAGAGGGAATCAGGTGGAAGGCCTGAACGAACCCGTCGCTGTATAGGAATAGTCCGTCCAACGCTTGTGCCGTGTAAAAGTCACTGGGTTATTTTCCCGGGAAGACGTGGATGGGTGCCATGTCCTGAGTCAGAAGACCTGCCCTATGTAAATAAATATATGTCTGCGTGGATCCGGACATTATTTCATCACGCAAAAATACAATCTATTATTTAAGGAGAAAACAAATGAGCAAAAAGAACAAAAAGATTTTATTCGGTGTTCTTGGCTTAGTTGTAGCTGTTGTAGTTCTGGCACTGCTCTACATCAACTTCAGACCTCAGCCAAAGGATGCAGGTGGAAGCAAAACCATCACGTTAACTGTAGTATTCGCAGACGAAAGCACCAAGGAATTCACTATCAAGACCAATGAGGATTATCTTCGCGGCGCTCTTGAGCAGGAAAACCTCATCGCAGGTGACGAATCCGATTGGGGCTTATATGTCAAGACTGTTGCCGGTGTGACCGCAGATGATTCCGCAAATCAGTACTGGGCACTCTATATCGGTGACGATTATTCCCAGACAGGTGTTGATACAACACCGGTCAACGATGGTGACTCCTTTAAGTTCGTAATTGAGTCATATTAAAATATCGTAAATTGTCATGAAATATACAACCTTTGAAATAGTAATACTTGGAATGCTTGGAGCTATCGCCTGTGTATGTCAGGTGGCTTTGAGCCTCCTTCCCAACATAGAGGTTGTGTCCATACTTTTCATTGTGTATACCAAGGTCTTTGGAAAAAAAGCGCTCTTCCCGATATATGTATTTGTTCTCCTGGAAGGAATCTTCTGGGGCTTTGGAAGCTGGTGGATAATGTATCTTTATATATGGGCTATTCTGTGGAGCATAACGATGCTGTGCCGCCGCAACGATTCCTCAATCACATGGGCTATAATCAATGGCGCTTATGGACTGTGCTTCGGTGCACTGTGCTCCATCACACAGGGTGTGATGTTCGGTATCGGTTCAGGCTTCGCTTATTTTATTAGCGGAATTCCTTTTGACATCGCGCATTGTATAGGCAATTTTTTTACAGCACTGTTTCTGTATAAACCTCTTACAATTTTGCTCTCAAAAGTGAGGAAAATGCTTGTAAAATAACACTTATTGACGTAAAATAAATATAAATCCGGGGCTGCCTTATCCGGCAGCCCCTTTTGTTTTACAGGATGATTCTATACTAATAATGTCGCTGCTTTTGTTCGCAGCAGAATCGAGGTTACTATGTCAGAAAAATATGTTGCATATGTCGGATCATATACACATGATTCAAGCAAAGGAATAACCATCTTAGATGTTGACAACGAAGCCGGACGAATGGCTTACCGTGAAGAAGTGATAGTCAACAATTCATCTTATCTTATTGTATCCCACAGTGGAAGATATCTTTATTCTATAGTGGATGAGGGTATTGCCTCCTTCAAGATTCTTCCGGACGGAGGGCTTGAGTACATGACCACCTCATCAATAAAGGGCATGAGAGGCTGCCATCTTTCAATGACAAAGGCAGATGACTATATATTCGTATCCGGCTATCATGACGGCAAGCTTACAGTCCTTCACGTAAACGAGGACGGAACCGTCGGCACTATAACAGATGAGATATACCACAAGGGAATGGGAAGTATCGCGGAAAGAAATTTCCGTCCACACATCAACTGCTCCGTTCTCACACCTGATGAGGACTTATTATGTGTATGTGATATAGGTATGGATCAGGTCAAACTCTATGATTTCAATAAGGCTACAGGCAGGCTCAAGCTGTCCGACATCATACGCTGCCAGCTCGAATCCGCTCCGCGTGAGATTACCTTCAGCCCGGATGGAAAATTCGCCTATATCGTATGTGAATTGAAGAATTACATCGATGTATACAGGTATACCCAGGATGCCAGGACACGTTTTGAGTTCGTGCAGAATATCTTCACTGTCCGTAAGGGACATAAGGAGAATACCGCTGCTGCTGCAATTCAGGTATCCAAAAACGGCGATTATGTATTATGCTCCAATGCCGGCGACAATAGCGTTACAATCTATTCAACAGACAAGGAATCAGGTCTTTTAACCCTTAAGAACAGTCTTCCTATAAGCGGCGACTATCCTAAGGATATCAACCTGTTCCCCGATGAGAAACACCTTGTATCGGTTAACCATGAATCCGGTTCATTGACATTCTTTACTATCAACTATGAAAAGGGGCTTCTGGTAATGAACGGCAATCCGATAAAGATTGATACACCTAACTGTATCACAATACATAAGCTTGCATAATATTGAATTAATCAGACACTCCGTATTTTATAAAATGTAAAAAAATCATGGAATAAAAAAGCTGAGACAGTCCTTATATAAGCTGTCTCAGCTTTTTTGTATATTTTGACATTATTGTATGCCGCATTTTCTATATATGCAGAATTACTTTTTCTGTCCCTTGGAATCCCTTTTAGAAAGTCTCAGCTTTTTCAACGAGATATCCTTATCCCTGTACTGAATAGATACATCAGCCTCCTCTGGTATAATGTACACTTCGTCAACATTATCACTATCGTCAACCTTCATACCACGTACACCGACTGCACTCTTCTTCTTCTCCGGTATCTCTTCAAGCATAAACTTAAGAAAATAGCCGTTCTCCGTCTGAAGCACAACACTCTGTGTATTCACTGTGCTGACAACCTCAATGCTCGTCACAAGGTCGCCCTCCATAAGCTTAGTGGCGGCAACTGTCCTCTTAGATACATCAAATTCCGAACCGTCAACAAGCTTCATCATAGCCTTCTTGGTTGTAAACAACAGCTTCCTGCCTGCAAGCAGACTGTTACAGCATAAGAATATAATCTCCTCACCCGCACTGCTGTAGTTGCCAAGGTTGTCAATAGGAGTTCCCTTGTCACGGAACTTCACAAACGGTATATCCCTCACCTTTATCTGATGGAGATTTCCATTGTCGGTAAAAATACATATCTTGTCTGTGTTCATACAGTTAAACACATACTTGTTCTCCGCATGAACCGCCTCCCTGTTTCTCTCATAGGCTGCCGTGTCTATGATCTTAGCATAGCCAAAACGATCCATGAGGAATACAACCTCCTGCTCAACAAGCTCCTGCTCCTCGAACACTGCTGCCTTTCCATCCTCTATGATTGTCCTTCTAGGGAGTGCATACTCCTTCTTGATATTGTCTAAATCCTTCTTGATAACCTTCACCATAGTTCTTCTGCTGTTCAGTATATCTTCGTATTCAGCAATCCTGGCAAGTGTCTCCTCATACTCCTTCTCAAGTGCAAGAATCTCAAGACCGATAAGCTTATAAAGACGAAGCTCCAATATAGCGCCTGCCTGTTTCTCGGTAAAATGGAGCTTGGAAGCATCCTTGCGTGATTTCTCAGTCTTAAAGCTAATACCCTCCGTATTTCCGGTAATCAGACAGTCCTTTGCCATCTTAAGGTTCCTGCTGCCCCTCAGTATCTCGATAATCAGGTCAATTATATTGCAGGCGCGTATGAGTCCTTCCTTAATCTCCTTATTGTCAAGTTCCTTATTCAGAAGCGTGGTATATTTTCTTGTAGCCAGCTCGAACTGGAAGTCAATATGGTGTGTAATTATCTGCTTAAGTCCAAGTGTCTCCGGTCTTCCATCGACAATCGCAAGCATGTTAACGCCGAATGTATCCTCCAGCTTCGTCTTCTTATACAGCATATTGATGAGCTTATCTACGTCCACATTCTTCTTAAGCTCTAAGACAATGCGGATTCCCTCCTTGGAGGACTCATTGGATATATCCGTTATGTCCTGTGTCTTTTTAGTCTCAATAAGATCCACAACATCTGATATGAACTTACCTATGCCTGCACCTATCATGGTATACGGAATCTCAGTTATGACAAGCCTATCCTTATCGCCCTTCTTAGCTGCCTGCTCGAACTCAACCTTGCCGCGGAGCTTAATTCTTCCCGTACCACTCTCATAAATATCAGGAAGCTCACTCTTATTTACAACAAGTCCTCCCGTAGGAAAATCCGGTCCTATAATATACTGCATAAGCTCCTGTGTTGTGATATCCGGATTATCCATACATGCTTTTACAGCATCTATAACCTCACCAAGATTATGGGTAGGTATATTCGTTGTCATACCGACTGCAATACCCTCAGAACCATTGACCAGAAGATTCGGAACCCTTACCGGAAGAACCACAGGCTCTTTCTCCGTCTCGTCAAAGTTCGGCATGAAATCTACCACATTCTTATCAAGATCGGCAAGATATACATCCTGTGTGAATTTCTTGAGCTTAGCCTCCGTGTATCGCATAGCCGCAGCTCCATCCCCTTCAATGGAACCGAAATTACCATGCCCGTCGACTAATGCCATTCCCTTCTTAAAGTCCTGCTCTAACACAACAAGCGTGTCATATATTGAGCTGTCACCGTGCGGATGATATTTACCCATTGTATCTCCAACGATACGCGCCGATTTACGATGCGGTTTATCATAGTTAAGTCCAAGCTGTTCCATCGCATAGAGCACACGTCTCTGCACAGGCTTAAGCCCATCGCGTACATCCGGCACGGCACGCGCCGTAATTACGCTCATCGAATAATCTATGTATGATTTCTGCATCAGCTCAGAATACTCTGTCTGCATAATCTGCTCTGCCATCTTATATCCTCACTTTACATTCTAATTTATCTGCTTCATGTGGTCAAAACATGCTATATATACTTAGCTGTGTATAACGTATTATGTTTATGCATATCAGCTCCATTGTCCGAAGCAAGATGTTCTAAGAACATCCAAGCTTCTCCCAAAAGTCGTGATATGCATAAACATAATACGTTATACACTTGTATATTAAATCGGCATGTTTTGACACCTATATGTAATTGCCAAAACCCTTATGCAAGGTCAAGCTCCGCATCATGCGCATGCTCGTGGATAAACTCACGGCGCGGTCCGACATCGCTTCCCATAAGCATTGAAGTCACATCGGATGCCATCTTCGCATCCTCTATCTCAACACGCTTAAGTATTCTTGTCTCAGGATTAAGTGTAGTCTCCCAGAGCTGATCCGCATCCATCTCACCAAGTCCCTTATATCTCTGGAGCGTGAAATTACCTGTATGCGTCTTTCTGTACTTCTCAAGAGCCTTATCATCATAGAGATATTGTCCCTCTCCCTTCTTAGGGACTACCTTATACAGTGGAGGTGTTGCAAGATATACATGTCCCTCCTGAATAAGCTCAGGCATGAATCTATAAAAAAACGTGAGAAGCAAGGTTGCTATATGTGCGCCATCAACGTCGGCATCAGTCATTATGATAATCTTATTGTATCTGAGCTTGGTTATATCAAAATCATTGCCATATCCTTCAGAGAATCCACATCCAAAGCTCGTTATCATGGTCTTAATCTCAGCATTTCCAAGCACCTTGTCCATCGTTGCCTTCTCGACATTGAGAATCTTACCTCTTATGGGAAGAATAGCCTGTGTACGTCTGTTTCTTGCCGTCTTTGCAGAACCTCCGGCAGAATCTCCCTCAACTATGAACACCTCACACTCCTCAGGGTTACGGCTCTCACAGTTGGCAAGCTTTCCGTTGCTGTCACATGAAAACTTCTGCTTGACCAGGAGATTGGTCTTAGCCTTCTCCTCAGCCTTGCGAATCTTAGCCGACTTCTCAGCACAGGCAATGACAGTCTTCAATGTCTCAAGATTCTTATCAAAATATCTTACAAGCTCGTTCCCTGTAACCTCAGCTACAACCTTACCTGCATCCTGATTATCCAGCTTAGTCTTAGTCTGTCCCTCAAATCTAGGCTCCGGATGCTTTACTGCCACAACAGCCGTCATTCCGTTACGGACATCCTGCCCGGTGAAATTCACATCCTTATCCTTAAGTATGCCAAGCTCCCTTGCATACTGGTTGATAACTACGGTAAACTTAGTCTTAAAGCCGGTAAGATGTGTTCCGCCCTCCTGAGTGTAGATATTGTTACAGAAACCAAGGATATTCTCCTGAAACGCGTCCACGAACTGTACCGCACACTCTACCTCAATGCCCTCGCTTGTATGCTTGAAGTAGATGACATCGTGAAGTGTCTCAAGCCCCTCATTGAGCGCCTTTACATAAGCCTTAATTCCATCCGGCTCATGGAATACTTTGCTCTCCTCCTCATTTGCTCTCTTATTTTCAAAATATATGGTAAGTCCCGGATTAAGATATGCTGTCTCATGTAGTCTGCTCTTTACCTGATCCGCCTTGAAATATGTCTTCTCAAATATCTCATCATCAGGCAGGAACGTAACTGTGGTTCCTGTATCATTCTTCCTGCATGTCCCGATCTCAGCAAGCGGAGCCATAACATGCCCTCTCTCGTAGCGCTGCTTATACACCTTACCATCCTGTCTTATCTCGACCTCAAGCCATCTCGACAGGGCATTGACAACGGAAGCGCCAACTCCGTGCAGACCTCCCGATATCTTGTAAGCACCATCACCGAACTTACCACCCGCATGGAGTATCGTGAATACAACCTCAACAGCCGGTATTCCCGCCTTAGGATGAATACCCACAGGAATTCCTCTTCCATTATCCCTGATTGTAGCTGTGCCATCCTTATTGAGTGAAACCCATATAGAATCACAATAGCCTGCAAGGTGTTCATCAACCGCATTGTCGGCTATCTCATATATAAGATGATTAAGTCCCTTCGTGGACACACTTCCTATGTACATTCCCGGACGCTTTCTTACCGCCTCAAGCCCTTCTAAGATTGTAATGCTGCCCGCACCATAATCCTGTCTATTATCTGCCATACTTCTCCTCATTTCCTATAAACTATTTTCGTCACATTTAAAATCGAATATACGTTCGTATTATAACACTGTTTTAGTTTATTTTTCAATAGTTTTTCCAAATTATATAATATTTTCAACAGTAAAGAACCATACTATCGCTATTTCCAGTCTAACAATAGTATGGTTCATCCTATCTGTGTATTATATCACTGTTCGTAATGTAATAAAACCATTATTTCTATTCTATCACATAAAACCCATCCTGTCTACACTCCGAGAATCTTCCTTACAGTATCTTCCATCTGTGTCCTGTCACATACTCTGTTGTGAATAACAGGTGCGGTTCTTATATCCTCTATCGCCTGTGGAACTGCCACATTGGCAATCTTGGACAATTCATCAACTAGCTCAAAGTCTGTCATGCTGTCATACTTAGCCTTGTCAATTGCATCCATAACGCTCCTTGTAAACTTAAATGGACTGGCTGTCGAAGCAATGACGGTCTTGGTCTTGTCACCTGAATTATCGGTATACTTCTTATAGACAGCAGCTGCCACTGCAGTATGCGTGTCGATGACATAGCCTGTATCCTCATATATTGCCTTGATTGTATCGGCAGTCTCCTTCTCACTCGCATAATTTCCGTAGAAATCATCAAGCTGTGCCTTCATGGAGTCCGTAATCTCATAGCGTCCATTCTCCTTAAGCTGGCTCATAAGGCTGCGGTTAGCCTCAGCAGAACCGCCTGCAATCCTGTATATAAGTCTCTCAAGGTTGCTTGAGATAAGAATATCCATCGACGGAGAGCTTGTAAGCTTAAATTCTCTGTTCCTGTCATACACACCTGTTGAAAAGAAATCATACAATACCTTATTCTCATTTGAAGCACATACAAGCTTTCCAATAGGAAGTCCCATATTCTTTGCATAAAATGCTGCAAGAATATTTCCGAAATTTCCTGTAGGAACCACAACATTAATCTTCTCCCCCTCAGAAATCTCTTCATTGGCAAGAAGCTTTACATAAGCATACACATAATAAACAATCTGAGGAACAAGTCTGCCTATGTTAATTGAGTTAGCCGATGAGAACTGATAGCCTGCATCATCAAGCTCCCTGGCAAGCTCCTTATTTCCGAATATATTCTTTACACCTGTCTGCGCATCATCAAAATTGCCCTTGATAGCCACGACGTATGTATTATCACCCTTCTGTGTAACCATCTGCTTCTCCTGAATAGTGCTTACTCCATCCTTAGGATAAAATACAATAATCTTGGTTCCCTTCACATCGGCAAAGCCGGCAAGTGCAGCCTTACCTGTATCTCCCGATGTGGCTGTAAGAATAACTATATCATTCTTAATATTATTCTTCTTAGCAGATGTTGTCATAAGATGTGGCAGAATCGAAAGTGCCATATCCTTAAATGCAATCGTAGCACCATGGAACAGCTCAAGGAAATATGCTCCATCCGCCTTCACAAGAGGTGCAATCTCAGTTGTATCGAACTTCGAATCATACGCATTCGCTATGCAGCTTTTAAGTTCCTCCTCTGTAAAATCTGTGAGGAAAAGCTTCATTACTTCATAGGCAACCTCACCATAGCTCATACACGCAAGCTCTTTAAGACTCTTATCAAGAACCGGTATGGTCTCCGGAACAAAAAGACCGCCGTCATCGGCAAGACCTTTAAGAATAGCCTTTGAGGCTGTCACTCTAACACTGTCATCCCTTGTACTTTTATAAAATAATTCCATAGCGTCCTCCAACAGATTATTTTTTAACTGCTTCATGTAACAGGCTTTGCAGTATACATTTAAAACAAAAGGCGATAAGCCTAATACTTATCGCCAATTTTATCACACTTTATTCCATTAAACAAGTAAAATCTTTAATAAAAATTAAAGAAAACATGTCCATTATATTCGAACAGCCTGTTAAGGTTCATCGCAAACCAGCTTCCTTCTCCCGCCGATGCCGACGCTGCGAAGAAAAGTGCTCCGTCCGAATAATCTTCACCGACAAGTGCCCTGTCAACGGCTTCGTATGATGTGTCCGTCAGTGTGACGGAATAGAATCTTCCATCCATTATAGGCTGGAACTGTACTCCGTTTCCCTGATAAATTACATCCGTTACATTATCAGGAAATTCCTTAGAAAATACTCTGTTTATTACTACATTGGCAACCAGAATCTTTGCTTTCACATCAAGTCCTGTCGCTTCAGCCTCGACAATGCGGACCAGATTATTATAATCCTCTTCCGTAATTGCAATAATCGGACTGATATAATCTGCACTTACAAGCATTTCATCCGATTCTGTTTCTGCCATTCTGGAATTCACATCTGCATAGACACATTTATACTTCAAAAGCTTTTCTTCTATATCCAGATTCATCAACGGATTAACCGCAAACTGTATCTGCTGTTCTGTGTCATTAATAAGAGATGTGAATACTGCCTTCTCTTCATCAGTGTCATCATCGTCCTCTTCATCGTCCGCAGCAACCTGTCCGGTTCCTGTGTTGGAGGAAACTACATTGTTCTTTCCGCCACCACCGTAGCATGTAGAATTCAGACACACAACCGCAATCACAGCTGAACCTGAAGCGATTATCGCACATCTTCTGTACATACTCTTTGTAATGGTCCTGAAGAAACTAAAAACACCATTAAAGAGCGAAAAAATATTCTTCATCTTTAAACCTCTCATTTCAAATCAATGTTTTTCGTTCTTTTGCAATTATATTTATGAAATTGATTTTGTCAATCAAAACACTTTTTTTTGTGAAAAACGTCTTTTGTAACATTTTCGTAACATTTTTCATCAGCATTATTTCCATATATTTTGTAATTTATGCTTATTTTTTTGTACATATTGACACTTGAAATTTTTCTTTGCTAAATAATCACACAAAATATTCTCGTCTTTTCACCGATTTTATTTTTTAAAAGTGGAGATTTCCGCCCTATTTTTTTGATTTTTTAAGCATTTAAGTGGGAGAAAAACCTTAAAATCGGGATAAAAACGAAATAACAAGTCAAAAAAATGTAACTACTTACATTTTTATGCCACTGCATACTGCAAGCATAGCTTGCAGTACTGCCACCAATAAGTTGTTTGAAAGTTTCACTTTCAAACTTATACCCCTGCATACTGCAAGCAATGTCTGCGATACTGCCACCAAATAAGTAGTTTGAAAATTTTATTTTCAGACTTTACACATCAAAAATATCTTTGAATTGAAAGAATCACAATAACAAGCTATAATATCAGCAGGTATGCCTCCAAAATAAAATTTACAGAAAAGAGAACCGCCATGTCACTTCCCGGAGCCTTCAAAGCACAAAAAAAGGACGGCACAGTATACTACCGTGCCTCCGTAACATACAAAAATAAACATATAAGTCTCGGCAGCTTTGCAGCCGAAAACGATGCCTCCTCCGCTTACTGCGAAGCCCAGAAAATTGTGTCCGACACAGGTAGCATCTATAACATAGACAGCTACCATGAGCACTGCCGGCTATTATCCTTTGACAAATACATATCGCTTCTCAATTTCCGTGACAATAATTTTTACATAAAAACACCTATTTACATGGCTAAAAATTATTTTATCTACTATCTCTCCGAAAATGAAGCCCTCAAGTTCGACGTCGATGACCTTTTCTATTTTTCAAACCACTCAATTATGAAAAGACAGGGGTATCTTTTCGTGGCTGACTACGGAATGCAAGTGAATATCCTGTCGCGCTACGGAATACGAAGCCACGCTGTCAAAGGACGCGATTATGAGTTTATAAACGGTGATGACCATGACTACCGCTACCATAATATCCGCATAATCAACCGTTACTATGGCGTTGAGGCAATAAAAAAGAACGGCCGCACCAGCTACCGTTCCCGTATCCATATAAATGGAAACTATATAATAGGAAGATACAGCTCCGAAAACGAAGCTGCCATAGCATATAACAAGGCTGTGGCAATGCTTCGCGACAAGGGTTGTACAACTGCATATCCTGAAAATTACATCGAAGATATATCTGCCATAGAATATGCCAAGCTCTACAACTCTGTCAAGCTTTCAAAAAACTTCCGTGAGTATCTTTCTACTTATTATTAATATAATTTATAAGTCCTCCTGCAGATATGAGCTTCTGCATGAACTCAGGAAATGCCTGCCCCCTGTACTGCTTTCCCTTGGTGACATTGGTAATGATACCACTGTCAAAATCGATATCCACCTGATCACCATCCTCGATATCCCTGCTCGCCTCTGCACACTCTATTATCGGAAGACCGATGTTGATGGCATTGCGGTAAAAGATTCGTGCGAATGTCTCAGCTATTACGCAGCTCACACCTGCCGCCTTGATTGCGATAGGAGCATGCTCCCTGGAAGAACCGCAGCCGAAGTTCTTATCAGCCACAATTATATCTCCTTTATGTACCTTCTTAACGAAATCCTTATCTATATCCTCCATGCAATGTGCAGCAAGCTCCGCAGGATCCGATGAATTCAGATATCTTGCCGGGATTATTACGTCTGTATCAACATTATCGCCGAATTTGAATACTTTTCCTGATGCTTTCATAGCCAATCCTCTTTTCTTCTATATAAATATTATCCAAAAAATTATAATCCAAGCTCCGAAGGCTGGCTTATCTTTCCTGTAACTGCACTTGCTGCAGCAACAGCCGGACTTGCAAGATATACCTCAGACTTCACATGTCCCATACGTCCCACGAAGTTACGGTTGGTTGTCGATACACAGCGCTCACCCTCTGCAAGAATACCCATATATCCGCCAAGGCAAGGACCGCATGTAGGAGTGCTCACTACCGCTCCAGCTTCAATAAACGTCTTTAACATTCCTTCCTCCATAGCCTTTAAATATATAGTCTGCGTTGCAGGAATGATTATAACTCTCAACCCGTCCGCTACCTTTCTGCCCTCAAGAACCTCTGCCGCTATTCTAAGGTCATCTAAGCGTCCGTTTGTGCAGGAGCCTATAACAACCTGATCAATCTTTACCTCTCCTGCCTCATCGACGGTATGTGTGTTCTCAGGAAGATGAGGGAATGCCACTGTCGGCTTAAGTGTACTCAAATCAATCGTGTACGTCTCATCATATACAGCGTCCTCGTCCGCCTCATATATGGTATACTTCTTAGTTGAGTGTTCTCTTATATATGCCTCTGCTATATCATCGACAGGGAATATGCCATTCTTTCCACCAGCTTCAATAGCCATATTGGCAATGGTAAATCGGTCATCCATGGACAGATTCTTAACTCCGTCCCCAACAAACTCCATCGACTTATAGAGTGCTCCGTCAACACCTATCATTCCTATAATATGAAGAATGACATCCTTTCCGCTCACCCACTTAGAAGGCTTGCCTGTAAGCACGAACTTGATTGCCGAAGGCACCTTGAACCATGCCTTTCCTGTAGCCATGCCCGCCGCCATATCGGTTGAACCTACTCCGGTTGAGAATGCACCTAACGCACCATAAGTACAAGTATGCGAATCGGCTCCTATAACCACATCGCCTGCAACTGTAAGACCTTTTTCAGGAAGAAGGGCATGCTCTATTCCCATCTGTCCTACCTCAAAATAATTGGTTATCTCATTCTTTTTTGCAAACTCTCTCACGCACTTACAATGCTCCGCAGACTTGATATCCTTATTCGGGACAAAATGATCCGGCACAAGCGCTATCTTATCCTTATCAAACACACCTGTTTTCTTCATCTTATCCATCTCATGGATAGCTACCGGAGATGTTATATCATTGCCAAGAACAAGATCAAGATCTGCTTCAATAAGCTGTCCTGCTTCTACATAAGGAAGACCTGCATGCGCTGCAAGAATCTTCTGTGTCATCGTCATACCCATAATAATTCCTCTTTCCTGTTCATCAGTCCGAATAATCCCATCGGTCTGATTTGTTGTTACTTGAATAATAACACATTTTCTGTTATTCTTAAAATACATATTATTTATAGTTATTATAATTTGCAGTTATAATAACTATATTCCACACTGCCTGCAATTATGTCCACCACCACTGCCTTCGAGACCTAGCAGCCTGCAATGCACCGGCAATTATACAACTGCTCATACACCGATTTACATTTTCCAGTCAGCTATCCGCCATTATATCACAAGGAGACCATATGAATAACAATAACACCAATATAAATCATGCCACACTGAACCTCTACAATATATTCCTCACCGTCGCACAGACAATGAACCTCTCTGCAGCCTCCAAAAGGTTATTTATCAGCCAGCCCGCTATTAGCAAGGCAATAAAACAGCTGGAAAATGAGCTTGGTACCACACTGTTCTTCCGCAATTCAAGAGGCGTACAGCTAACCGAGGATGGTGAACTGTTATATTCCCATATTTTTAACGCTTTCAATGAGATAGCCACAGGTGAACAGCTTCTCAATTCCAGAAAAGAGCTTGGCATCGGCAGAATACGTTTCGGAGCCAGCAACACCCTCTGTAAATATATTCTTCTGCCAAGACTTCAAAAATATGTACGCAGGAACCCACATATAAGCATCTCCATCAACTGCCAGTCCTCACTTCATACGCGCACGCTAATCGACAACCGCGATATTGATATAGGACTTATTGCAACACCCGATTCGCAGAGAGGGCTTAAATTATATAGTGCAGGCTCCATACATGACACCTTTGTGGCATCCCCCGGGTATATAAAGAACCTTCTTCTTAGGGAAAACACTGATATGGGCAATCTTTTCCACGGAGCCAACCTCATGCTCCTTACAAGGGATAATGTTACAAGAACCTATGTGGATTCCTACCTCAATGATATAATGCTGTCACAGACAACCCTCATGGAGATAGGAAGCATGGATCTGCTTATCGAATTTGCCAAAACAGGGCTTGGAATAGGCTGTGTCATACGCGAATTTGTAAAAAGCGAGCTTGAATCCGGTGCACTCATGGAAGTGACACCCCCGAATCTGAACATAAAAAAAAGAGAGGTAAGCTATTGCGTCAACTCTAACATTCCCCTCTCAAGTGCGGCTATGGATTTCCTCGATAATTACAGACTATAAAACAGCACATTCCCTTTCTCCTGATATTTTGTTAATTAGTATCATCAGACAAATTCTCATCTACCTCAACCGTATCCGTTTCGTCCGGGTCAGTCTTATATTTAGGAAAAAGAGGAATCCCATCTGCCCAATAATCTACACGCTCATCATACCTCTCATTAAGCCACTGTACCGCAGCAAGCCGCCCATCCTCCGTAAAGGGAAACTGTGCTGTGGTCTTTTTCTGCCTCGTCTTATCATAGTTATATGGTCCTCTCCATATCGTCACATCGAACAATGCCTCATCATTTTTATGTGGGTCATGGTTGAACACAACATTCTCCAGCGGATTGCGCGCCAGCCTGAAATGCATGCCGCCACATTCTCCGATATACGGACTGCCGTACTGAAAAAAATTAAAACCTAATATATCATCCAATTCTATTCCCATTTTCTTACCCCCCATATTCATGTTCTGTTTTTCCTATTCTATAACATCATATTATAATGTTTCATTTTCTACATTTCAATAATGAAAATGTTGCGCCGGCAAATGTTACACAATCAAATATTGTTATCCTATGACAGCCAGGATTATACGGACTTAATTATTTCCGGAATTCATATTTTGTAATAAAATGTAGTGGTAAAGATATGTAGTGATAAAAACATGTTCTATAAGCTTAGAACATGTAGCGTATTATACACTCGTACATTAAATAAGCATGTTTTGACACAAGCATCATACATAATTATTTATGTCAATACTTTCAACAGTAGTTTAACCAATATTACTTGCTAGTTAATTTCAATAGTCCTTGTTTTTTGGTATTTTGTATTTATCGTTAAATTTTACTTTAACAATAAATAATGTACAGGAGGTTTTATATGAATTGTACTTCCCATGATACTAATCGTATCATAGGTAATAAGATTTACCAGCTTAGGCGTTCCATTAACATGACGCAACAGGAGCTCGCAGAAAAAGTCGGAATATCTGTAACATTCTTATCAGAAATCGAGAACGGACGAAAATCCATGTCCGTGGACACCCTAATCAAGCTTTCAAAAGGTCTTCAGGTTTCACTGGACACAATAGTTTTTGGAAAAGATGCCGAAGATGACATGCAAAAAGATGTTGTTTCCATGATGTCAACACTTCCTCTCGAATACAATGAATCCATTCTGGTAATCGCCCGTGAGTTCACACGCCTTAATCGCAGTAAAAAATAATAATAAAGCCCCATCTCACAGCTTTACCTGTCAGATGGGGCTTTATAAATATATACGCTAATAACTTGTCCTTTGCCGTGGTACTATCTGTCCTGCACAGCTTTCTGTGCAGTCATTTCAATTGAATATTTCTCCGAATAGTAATTAACGTCCTTCGCCATATCGGATACCTCGGAATTTCTCATATCCTTAAGATACTGGTGCGTATTGAAATCATCGGACTCAAATTCCATCATCGCAACAGCTATGTTAGAACAGTGTGCCACAATACGCTCAAGATTTGTCAAAAGGTCATTAAAAACAAAGCCATTGATAGCATCACAATTACCGCTCTGAAGTCTCACGATATGATTTCTCTTAAGCTCCGCACAGAGCATGCGCACTGTTATCCTTAAGGGTTCTACCTGTCGAGCCATATCTATATTATCCTCGGTAAATGACTTCACGGTCATATCAAGCTCTTCCTTAACAGCATTATATAAAATAACCAGTTCCCTGTTGGCATCATCCGAGAACTTAATCTTTTTCTCCACTATCTCCTTCGCCGCACGCGATATTCCGCAGGCATGGTCGGCAATTCGCTCAAAATCACTCACTGTGTGAAGATACTTAGAGTTCTGTCTGGTCTGATTTTTGTTAAGACCTATAGCAGTTATCTTCATCATGTATGTATCAAGCTTATCCTCGTACTTATCAATTACAGTTTCTTTCTCCTGAATAAGATTGTACTGTTCAACAGAATAATTTTCCATCAGGTCAAATGCTCTCATAACATTCTTCTGTGCTTTTCTCGCCATACCATTCATGACTGTTCCGACCTGTGTAAGAGCAAGCTCAGGGTTCCTAAGGAAACGCTCCTCAAGCAAATCAAAATCCGCCTGGTCTTCAACATCATCCGGTGAATCCTTGATTATCCAGAACATAAGCTTGTTAATCTGCTTAATAAAAGGTGCCAGAATAATGATAGTAACTGTTCGGTATATGGTGTTGAGAAGTGCAATTGATACAGATTTCATCTCTAAATCCATAAATGCAAACTGTCCACCACGAGTCACCACAGCCTGTATTGCGTAAAAAAGTGTTCCGCAGATAACCATACCTGCCAGATCATTAAAAAGATATACAAGCGCTGTTCTCTTTCCATTTTTATTAGAGCTCATTCCACTCATAAGGACAGGACATGCTGCACCGACACCAATACCCATAACTATAGGCAGCGCCGCTGAAAACGGAAGATATCCCGACATGGCAACAGACTGCAGAATACCCACAGACGCGGACGCACTCTGCAGCACAGCAGTAATAATAATACCCAGAAGTATTCCAAGAAAAGGGTTGGAAAACTTCGTGAGCATTCCCATAAAAAACGGATTATCCTGAAGCGGAGCCATAGCATCCTTCATCGTTGACATACCAATCATAAGAATGGTAAATCCAAACATAATATCACCTATAGCCTTGTGAGTCTCCTTCTTTGAAAGGTTTCTCACAAAAAGACCGACTATCGCAACAATAGCGGCAATACTTGATGATGACAGAAGTGCCGCGACGCCACCTGCCCCTTGAATATCCGACAGACATAGAATCCACCCTGTGATACTCGTTCCTATATTAGCACCCATTATGATACCAATTCCCTGTACAACCTTCATCATACCGGAATTTACAAATCCGACTACCATAACAGATGTTGCTGAGGATGACTGTATAATAGCTGTAACCCCCGCTCCCAACAAAATTCCCTTAAGCGGAGTACTTGTCAGCCCATATAAAAGCGTCTCAAGCTTATTTCCCGCAACCTTCTTAAGACCATCTCCCATCACACTCATACCATACAGGAAAAGTGCGATACCGCTAAACAGTCCCAGAAATAATAATGTTACCGATACAGCATCCATAACCACGTCCTCGTTTCTTTTTTTCTTTTATTCTCCTATTCATAACATACGTGATTATTGTAATACAGTTTTTTTCGTTTTTCAAGAAATTTACATTGCTATTACTTATTGTTCACACTTTTTTTACAAATCAGTTCTTACCGATTAACCATCAGGCAGATTATTATATTTATCTGTACATAATACCTGTATCGGCATCAAACAGATGAGTTACGCCATCAATAATAACCTCATTCTTAGCCATAGTACCATATATTGGGTCAAAATAACAGGTTCCAGAGCCTGTAGTCTGCCAGCCCTTCACCATATGACCATTTTCATCATAACGAACCCATTTGCCGTATTTCAGACCGTCATCACCAACTCTTTCTCCCCATTCTCCTGCAACTGAATCCTGATACACATCCTTAGACACTGTCTTAGCACCATATTGTACATTATCAAGCCAATACCATGCATCACTATCCGGGTCATAGATTTCCTTGCCACGATATGACATATCAAGCGAACCATCACTATTATACTTCACACCTTGGCGTTCGCCTCCCTCATACCAATATTCAACTCCATCAACGACATGCCAGCCATCAACATAGAGACTCTCATTATTATCATCTGTAGCTTCCTGCAAAATGCCGGTATTCATATCAAAATAATATCTGCTACCAGCTATGATGGCAGCACCCTTCGCCATAGTGCCATATACCGGATCAAAATAATAGGTTCCGGCTTCTGTTGTCTGCCAGCCTTTTACCATATGACCTTCTGCATCATAGTGCACCCATTTACCATAGGTCTTTCCATCGTCTCCATGTATATCACCCCATTCACCAGCTTCCGATTCCTGATATACATCCTTTGACACAGCCTTCGCCCCATACTGTACATTGTCAAGCCAGTACCATGCATCGCTGCCCGGATCATAAATTTCCTTACCTCGATATGAGGCATTTTCAGGTGAATATCCCTGCCTTATATCATTTTCATACCAATAAGCCTCGTCATTTTCATAGACCCATCCATTGATATATACATGTTCAGTTACAGTCACAGATATAGAGGCTTTATAATCATAAAGCTCCGAATAAGCGAAAACTGTGACAGTTCCTGCTTTCAGACCTGTAAGTTCGCCATTGCTATCTATTGATGCTATTGAATGGTCAGATACGCTCCATACAGGATTGATATCTGCCAGCTCTATCTTTTCAGGTGAATATTCAACTGAAAAACTTATATTTTTTCCTTCCTCAACAACAGGCATGCCAGTTTCATCCGTATCATCTGCATTATATTTTATTCTCATGCTGTCAAGATTATAAATAACATTCATTGTATACTCTGTGGAAAAACCACCATCCATACTTATCGCAGTTATCTTTGTCGTTCCTTTAGCAAGTGCAGTCACATTTCCATTTTCATCCACCGAAGCGACATCCGGATTGCTTGAACTCCATTTAACCCTTGTGTCATCAGCATTCTCTGGCATAATTTTTACCGGAAATGAATATTTTTCCCCAACATAAAACAATTCTCCAGCATCATAATCATGTGAAAACTCAATACCAGTCACACTAATCTTATCTTTATTATATGTAAATGCCTTTATTCTAGCATTAGTGCTCATACTTTCTCCATAATCCAGCCATGAACCATATACATAGCAAAAAGTCTGACCAGCTTTGGCTCCTGTAACAGACTTATAATAACCATCAGTCGAGCAATCTGTACATATCGTTCCATTATCGTGGTCTACAACTACAGAAAATTTCTCTCCCTCTGACAGCAGCACCGGTTCAGGCAAATTAACCTTATACATTCCGGTATAGCCTGCTGTTCCACTCACAGTTGCCACTAGTGTTCCGCTCTCTGGATTCGCAGCATCCCGCAAATTTTTGTAAACATTAACTGTATATTTTGATTTTGCACCATCTTTTAATTTGATTTCAAAGCTGACTGCTGACAATTCTTCTGCTCCGCCATCATTAGCATGTGCTGTAAACACATTTGCAGCCTTATTATTAAAATATGAGGAGTACGCATAGTACATCGCCCCATCATATTGATATCTGTTGAAAGCTGTTCCGGCAGGCTCGACATCAAATGCCACCGCATAGCCGCTTATGCTCTTATCATAGTATGAAAGATAAAAATACCCCTCTTTTCCATACCAGGTTCCCCAGCTATTACGCACAAGCCATGCCCCATCACCTTCCGGTTTAGTCGAAAAATTAGATGCCGGATATGTATCATCCCAACCAACTATAGCCACAGCATGATTGGTTCCCATTGCCTCACCACAATAGTATGCCGCATTACTGCTATTATAATATTCATTAGATGTTGCACCTAAAGAAGCATCATAATAACTTATGCCTACAGCACCATACTCAACTATCGCCTGCTTCACAGCTTCTGTATCAATCATAGGAACACTTATATAACTATTAAGCTTTACAACCGACTCATAGGCAAGCTCGGAAGAAAGACCATCCTTACTCACTTCATAAGCGTTATCATACGGAGCAACATCCTCCAGCACAGCTCCCCTTCCATCTGCCAATGCATTGATTGCCATCTCATAATTTCCGCCTATCTGAAGAAAACTGTATCCATAGCTATCATCAACCGCTATGCTATCGCCCTCAAGTCCTCCAAGTGAATCGTCCTCCAAATGCGTTGCATAATATATAAGGTGAAGCTCTGACAAGTCACATTCATCATACCCTTTGTTCATAAGATTTATCTCACAAAGTGAAATACTCGAAAAAGCCCAGCATGTCCCAAACGGGTTCTGATTTCTAATTGCAGGCAGCCTTGGGGTTGTGTAAACCGGCATAAGTGAAGCCTTAGTCAGATTCTCGAACTCTGTATCCTCACCCATTTCCCCTGTATATGGTTCAGAAAAATGGTCGGGGATATAACCTCCCACCTGCCACGTATCCTGTTCTGCCTGCAATGCCCCGGCGGACACCTGCTCGCACGGTACAGCTACGGTAAAAAATGCAATATTCAATACCAAAAACCACAAAACTATTTTTTTTAGCTTATTTTTTTTCATTTGAACCTCCAAAATATTAACCATCTTTTTCTTTTATTAACTATTTTTTCTTAGTACATCAACTATCTTTTTAATAATAACAAAATAAGAGAACCTGCATTAACTTGCTCATAAATATAAAATAATCATAACTTTTCAGAGCCAACTTATGAAAAGTTACAAATAATCAAGCTTTCTTATTAAACTTATATCCCGTGATTGAACCGACAATTCCGCCAGCAATATGTGCCATATTGGATATGTTGTCATCGTAAACAAGTCCATCATAGACCTGCTGTCCAAGGTAAATCAGTGCGACAAGCACAAAGCTTATCGGAATCTCCCCCTCCCTGAAGCTCGTAAATGACGTGAGCAGTATAAAGGCAAAAGCCACACCGCTCGCACCGCACAATGCCACCCTCGGAAAAAATATATAATTTATAAGCCCTGTCACAAGTGCGGTGACGAGAATAATCTTCAGAATATTCTCCCCTCCATGCTTCTCCTCAAGCATAGGTCCGAGAAGCAGCAGATATGAAGCGTTCCCAATAAAATGTGCCCACCCGCTATGTCCGAGCACATGCGTGAAAAACCGCAGATATGTGAGCGGATTCGTCAGTGATGAATGGTACGTCATAAACAAAAGCACATTGCTCGCTCCCTGCGTTATATAATTTAACAATGTCGCCATGAAACACAGCATAACAAATGTAAGTGTTACGGGAGCATTGTAGGTCAAACGGATTTTTTTCATGATTGTGGTTCTCCTTTCGAGGGTGGGTTCTATAGTTCTACAGTTGTTTTTGTATATTATTATACAAGAGTCATTTGGTGTAGTCAATTTTCATCCCTGTGTTCCAAACATATTTCTTCATGGTCAAAATATACTCTCCAAGCATTTTATGCATTAATCAAATGTGATATCTTTTTATGTAATCTAAAAAATCTTGATTGCAATTGTTATAATTCCGAGTATTGTAAGCACAACGCCTACTAACTTGTTCAGTTTTCTAATTTCACAGTGATTTGCAAACCGGGCAGATACAAATGCCCCCAACAGGCAAGCCAGAATTGTTACCGCAGCCGGGAAATGTTTTAGCGTAGCTCCCATCATTATATGACTCACAGCACCTGTCAGTGCGACAATCGACATAATCATTGTACTTGTTACAACCGCAACCTTCAGATTATATCCAAGCACAAGTGTAAATACTGTAAGCATCAGGATTCCTCCACCACTTCCTGTAAAACCACATACCCAGCCTATTCCGCAGCTTAATATCATGGCAATAGCTCTCTTTTTCACTGAAATCACATTCTCTGAATCTGAACTTTCGGCACCACTTGTAATCGGTTTTACAAGAAACTTAATGCCTAATCCTATCGTTGTTAACATGGAAATATATCCCAGTCCATCCGGCTGTGCCTGACTGAACAGATAGCCGCAATAACTTCCTATAACTGTCCCTGAAAATGCAGTTATTGCCGTGAGTGCTCCGCTTTTTAAATCTATATTCCTGCTTTTGGCATAGGTATATGACGACAACATACTTGCCAGCACATCTGCTGCCAATGCAACCGTCACCGCATCATAGCTCTCCCAGCCACATACACTTACAAGCAATGGTGTAATAATTACAGCCGCCGAAAGACCGGCAAGTCCCGTAATCACCCCTGCTCCAAGTCCTGCCATGATATATATTATCCACATCACAATTATCGCCTCCTGATTTCCTTATATGATATACGCAGTACCTTATTTGTCTGTATCAAATGAATATCTACATTGCTTTACCAAATTGCATTTTAATATACAAATGCCGCATATACAACCATATTTTTTATGATGTATACACTCTTGATAATGTTGTGGATGGTGATTGGCATGGTATAATAAGGACATTGCTATTATAATCGTAAGCATTATGAATGGTTACACATGGATATACTATGGGAGGAGTATAAAGAGCTTAAGTGAATAAGGGATTGTGGCAGTGGTGGGTGTTTCAGGTTGGTACTTAGGGTGAAATAATAAATTTATGAGGAAGGTGTTGTATTATGGAAAATGAAATTAAACGTCCCTTGATTGATGACATGATTGATGTTGGTGATTATGTTGTTTATTCCGATGTATCAAGCGGCATGTTGAAAGAACATTGTATTCCCGATGAATTTAGGAAAAAGAAGAAGTGGAAAGATATATGCAAGAATTGCCAATATCATGAAATGTAAAAAAGTTCAAATAACCGTGCAGGGCAGGACAAGTGATGATACAGGAGGGTTGTTGTTCCCGGTTATCGCTTGGTATGGTATAATATACACAACATGCGAAATCACAGCTCATTCGTTGTTGTTCCCGGTTATCGCTTGGTATGGTATAATAATATCAGTGGTTCAACTTCAAATATTGAGTTGTTGTTCCCGGTTATCGCTTGGTATGGTATAATCTAAAGAACTTGCGGAAGTATTACAGATTAGTTGTTGTTCCCGGTTATCGCTTGGTATGGTATAATTGAACTGAAGAGAGATCGGATGACCGGACGTGTGTTGTTCACTCTGATAGCTGGCTATGGTATTCGGGCTCCTGCTTGATATAAGAAGG
>ENA-ORKV01001105-ORKV01001105.1-human-gut-metagenome-genome-assembly--contig:-NODE-1105-length-23288-cov-10.950325_pt1 | contig 23288 bp, 22 predicted proteins | sample MGYA00243058_ERZ508805 | MGnify/ENA primary metagenome ERZ508805 (study PRJEB26277, sample SAMN04329770) | human gut metagenome | biome: human-associated habitat | host: Homo sapiens | place: USA... | reverse complement strand
TACATAGCCCACCTGTCTATGCGGAAAATCCGTGACGAGAACGGCAATACCTATTACGGCATAGACGAGGACTTGCGCGAACGGCTGCAAGCAAAGCTCATGCGGGCTGTCCTATCCTTTAAGACAGAGAAATAAACGCAAAGTGTTCCTCCCCTTTCATCTTTGTATATTTCTGTCTTTTGTACCTTGAAAAAGAAAGCGACGCAAGATAACGGCGGCGCAGCATAGGGCAAATCAGATACGTTCCTTTTGCGTCGAGCCATGCGGCGGGTGCGCCATGACGCATTCCCGGCGGGATTTCCCCGCTCCGGATTGCCGAGCGATCAACACCGACTCCGGAAAACAGGCACAGCAGCTTGTCGGCGACGAAGCGCAAAATACATAATGATACTCCCTTATCGCCATAGTCCGAGCGTTCAAAGCGTCGCAGGCAATGGGTAGGGCTGCGCGAGAACCGCGCAGGGGTGCAATTCCCGTGAGGTTGAGAAGCGAATCGACCGTCTGATGAAACCCACTTTTCGTAAACAAACCTTTTGCCATTTTTACGAAAGGGGGTAATCTCTATGGCAAAAAAAGAAACTACAAGCTATGCCGCCCCTTTGCTGCCTATGCTGAAAACAGTAGAGCAAATGAGCAAGGTTAGCGGCATTGGCGAAAACAAGCTGCGCGAGCTTATGGATAGTGGCGAGCTTGAATATATCCAAAATGGAAACCGCCGCTTGATTGCCGACGCTGCTATTTGGGATTGGTACCACAGAGCAAAGAAAGCGGCAAAGCCCCCGGCAACGCAAGGGGGTTAAGCTATGGCAATCAGAACAAGACAAGCGAAAAACAAACGCGACAGTAACGGCGTACTGACCGGGCGACCGGGTACGGTTTACGACGTTGATATAAAGTACACCGCCCCCGACGGGGCGAAAAAATCCTATACCAAACGAGGATTTGCGACCAAACGCGAAGCGGCGCAGCATGAAGCGGAAATGAAAACGAAACTCCAAAATCCGGGGCAGATCGCTTCCATTACTTCACAGCGCAAGCAGACCGTCGCCGCCTATCTCAATGATTGGGTGGAAAGCTATGCAAGAGTAAACTTGCGCCCCTCTACCTACGACGGGTACAAAAAGACCATTGCAAACTATATCAATCCATACATTGGCGGCGTTGCCCTTAATCAGCTTACCCCGGCTATGGTAGACAAGATGTTTCAGCAGATTATTGACAAGGGCTTGAAACCGTCCACCGCAGCCGGGGCAAAGCGCGTGTTGAGCGTGGCGTTGAGCCATGCCCGGAAATATCGCTATATTGAAACAAACGCTGCAAAGGACACCCTTACGAAGTTTGGAAAAGGCGATAAGACACCCGACCCCTACACGCCGGAACAAGTCAAGCTGCTCATGCAGCGGGTGGAGGGGACAGTTTGGGAAATGCCCGTTATTCTTGGCGGGCTTTATGGTATGCGCCGTTCTGAAATCTTGGGGCTGCGTTGGCGCAACGTGGATTTAGAAAACAATACCTTTGACGTTACCGAGCAGCTACCCTTTAAGGTGCCGCCGAAAACAAAAGTCATTGAAGAAATGGCACCGCCAAAATCCAACGGCAGGAAGCTACCGATTACCGAGCTTGCCCGTCCGTTCTTCCTCAAACAGTTTGCTATGCAGGAAGTGCAAAAGGAACAGGCAGCAAAGGAGGGAAAGCCCTACTACGACAATGACCTTGTTGTGGCAAAGCCGGACGGTGCGCCTATCAATGCGTCTTGGGTATCGTCGCAGTTTGGTAAACTTCTTGAAGATTTGGAAATGCCGCATATCCGTTTTCACGATTTGCGCCATACAGCAGCTACGAATATGCACCAACTGACAGGCGACTTCTATACCGTGGGCGAAGTCTTGGGACATACGCTTGCGGGTATCGGCGCGTCGCTTGGCTTATCCATGAACTTTGAAGCAGTAACCGCCCGATATGTTGATGTGCGCCTGGAGCGAAAAAAGGAGGTGTTGGACGCCTACCACGGCGCAGTAGAAAAAGCAGCCCCGGCACAGGCAAAGGAAGCAGGCGCAAAAACAGAAAAAGGAACGACAAAGAAAAAACACAAGGAAATGGAGCTTTGACCGACTTATCTTTTTACCGCTTCTTATAGCCTTTTATATCACCCCGTCGAGTTAGGGCGGCAAAAAAGCGTCAAACGGCATTTTTTGACCGCTGACGCAGGAACGCGAAAAGCCGCAAAAACATAGTGTTTATGCGGCTTTTCAGCGTTTTACCTATCAAATTTTATTGTGTGGAACGGCAGAAAATTCTACTATTTTTTATTTTATGAATAAGTTAGCATACTCAATATCTTGACATATACTCAATATATTGAGTATAATAATAAAAGTTTCAGGATTGAGAAGACAGGCTAAAAATTTTTTTCAAATTTTAAACCCGAATTTGAAAATATCTTGTCTTACTGTATGAAACAATAAAAACAAAAGGAGAAAAGACGTATGAACTTTTTAAAACTTTATGAGAGCTATCAGATAGGTTTTTTATTCGGACAGAAGTACCCGGGAGTAGTAAAGGCAATCTTCCGGATAATCAAGGGAATCTTCCTGCTGTGTTCCTTTGGAATATGGCTGGGCTATTTGGGTGATGGGTTTTCTGCATGGAATGGAGAAACAGCCGGGGGAAAGGCTGCGATGGCTGCCTACTGTATTCTTATATGGGGAGGTATCGTCGGGCTTATGGTTCTCAAGGCGGTGAAGAATATTGATACATTGGGGAAGTTTAGTATGTTCAAGATATATCACTGGGTGATATTAGTTGTATCATTGGTATTTCATGTCATACTTGCCAAGCGTGAGTTCGCATTTTATGTCATTCCGGGATTATTAGTGGGATACTTATGCACGCCGCTGCCGGAGCTTGTGTATATATTCGCTGAGGCATTTGTCAATAAGATTAAGAAGATGAAGGAAGGAAGATAACTATGATTCAGGGGGATGAGCTGAGAGCAGGTCTTGAAAATGTATATTCGATGATACGACAATACGAAGATAATTTTACAGAAAGAGAATCGTTGAGGTCACAGCTTCGTCAGTTGGTCAACGAAAAGGTTGAGCTTTCCTTTCAGGGCGGAAAAGGTAAGGCAAAGATGACCGGAATTGCCGTCTTCGTCTATATAATGATATATCTTCTTCTCGGAACAATAATATATGGAAGAATCGGTACATGGCTGGCGGTTGCAGTTGGTGGGGCGGTTACCTTTGTCTGCGTGGGTGTACATCCTGTAATTGCTTTTTTGGCAGGAGCGGTTGTAGTCGTTATTCTGCTCAGCATGATTTACGAATGTGCCATTATGCCGACCATAAGAGCGTTTGCCACCGGAAACATTGCATGGATAGTGCTTACTTTGGCTATGGTTGCAGTTCTTGTACTGATTATTTATATCATTAATCACAAGGCGGTAAGGGCTTCCAATTCCAAAATCCGCAAGGCAAATGAGGAAATTATGGCTAATAATGCAGTCGTGGTTGACAGGATAAAAGAATTAAATACAGATGCTGCAGAGCTTGTCGCATCAATAAAGAGACAGCTCACCCCTATGGGATTTTATCCGCAGCAGTATCTGTATGAGCATGCTGCAGCGTACTTTGTACAATATGTCCGCGACCTGCAGTATGGCACACCTATTACGATGGCGTATCTTATCGAGCAATATAAGACAGACGAACATAGACAGGCTGAACTACAGCATTGGAAGAATGAGGAGATACACTGGCAGCGTGTTGAGGACCTTATTCAGCATTATGGTGAGGAAGCCCTTCAAAATCAGCAGTTTATGATGAATCAGCTCCGTTTCCAAAATATTATCAGTATTGATAATAATATAAGAATGCGCGAGCAGAATAATATATTATCCTCCATCAACGGCAAATTACATTATTAAGACGTTGAAACGATAGAGCAGGGAGGCAGGTAAAATGACCTACACGGAAGCGATTGAAAGAGCTCTGTCAGGAGATGAGAGCGGATTTAACTTTCTCTATAATGCAACAAAAACAGACAAATATTATCTGGCACTTAAATATGTCAAGGACAGGGAGACAGCGGAGGATGTGCTGCAGGAAGCTTATTTAAAGGCTTGGAAAAAGCTTGATACCGTTGAGCCTGAGAAGTTCGAGGCATGGTTCGCACAGATTGTTGCGAATACAGCCAAGAATGTTCTTGAAAAAAAGAAGCACATTGCACTTGACCTAAAGGTAGAGGTCGGTGAAGACGAGGTGCCTGAGGATGTGTATGACATGGAAGTAAGCTCATGGGAAAATGTACCGGAGCTTGCTTATACACAGAAGGAGACAGCAGAGCTTGTACATGAGATGCTCGATGGGCTTCCCGATGAGCAGCGGTTCGTAGTGCTGATGCATGAGATAGAGGGACTTTCGACTAAGCAGATTGCCGAGGCGCTTGAGTGTTCAGAGGACACGGTAAAATCAAGGCTCAGGTACGGAAAGCTCAAGCTTAAAGCCAAGGCGGAGGAGCTTCAGAAGAAGGGCTATAAGCTGTACAGCATATCGCCCACGGCTCTGCTTGTACTGCTTGTACATAGTGAGCAGAAGAGCTTTGCCAAGGATGCTCAGACACAAGCGGCACTGTGGAAGTGTGCGGACATCATATTAAAGGATAGAGGGACAACCCCGGCTGCGGCTGCAGCAGGCAGGACAGCCTTTATGACAGCCAAGGCAGGGAAGCTTGCTGTGGGAATAGCTGCGGCAGTTATTGCCGGAGGTGGAGCCGTGGCAGGTATTGTCATACATAACAGCAATAATTCGGGCATTGATGTGCCGGTAAGTAATGGCGGCTATTCCATTGCTGAGGATTATGACATTGAGCTGACACCTTCTGCCACGATTGAAGACGAGACAGAGAGTGTTACAAAGACAGATGCCTATACGGAGACAGAAACGGAGACAGAGACCTACACGGAAGCTGATAACACTGTGGTGTATGAGAACGATGACGGCAGCGACCCCTTCTTCAATTATGACGAAAGATTTTCATCGGACATACCGGAGGGCTATAGAGAGAGTGGGGAGTATAATTCGGTTGGCTTGGAGCATCTTGCACGATTTACCGGAGAGGAGATAGATCCGGTCGATGAGGATATGACTGTGGATTCAGTGGCAGGGTATGCTGTTCTTGATACACTCTTGTATAGGGAAAAGGCAGCCCGCGATGCGGATTTCCTGGCTGCCGGTGTTGTGTATACACGTACGCCTATAGATGAAAATAGGATTCCGAACGGGACAGTGGTACATGTCAATGAATGTATAACCGTAGGTGCCATTAATCTTTTTGGTTCACCGGCACTTGGGTATACCGTAACTGTGTACAGTGTCACCTACGAAGGCGTTACAGGATATGTGATTCAAAATGTATTTAACGGAAGTCCTGCGGATGTAAATCCGGGATAAATTAGTACAGATATAAGGACAAAAGCCCACTATAAAGCACTTTAAGAAAGGAAAAAATTATGAGAAAGAGATTTTTAGCAGTAATGATGGCTGCAGCAATGGCAGTAACGATGGTCGGATGTGGAAAGGCTGATAACAGCGGTGCAGCAGGCACATCAAAAAACAATACTGCAAGTACTTCAAAAGATAACAAGAAGGATTCAAAGACAGAAAATCTGAATGCTACGGTGAGCAGCATCATCAACAACGGTGAGTATTCTATATGGTATAAATCCAGTGATATTGATAAGGATAATAAGCCTGCGGTCTATGTATTATATAATGACGGTTCTTATATAGTAACGAAATCTTATGAAGGCTCGACCGATTATACATTTAAAGAGTTAGCGGGAATGACTGATGATGAGATTTTAAGCTATGTGGAGGATAGCTGGAAAGAGTATAATGAGTCCAAGGCTGAAGTGGACTTTAAGAATGAAATGTCCAATACAGCATCAAAATTAGGTTTTAATGGATATGGAGATTATTATATCACCGGTGATGCTGAGGAGCTTAACAGCTATGTCGAAGATATATATCGTGATTTACTTAATTTTGCATTAGATTATGTAAATGATATGGATGATGATGCACGCACAGCGGATATTGATTATGAGAGTATGATGCATGAGTGTGGATTTGGAGACTTCTGGATAGATTGGATTCATGAGCACTATGACTCATATGTAGCGGATTTTTATGGCATGATGATTGATGGAGAAGAGCCTGATTGCTCAGAGCTTGAAGCTTCTTATCTTGCCGCAGCAAGTGCAGCCTGTGATGCTGCCTTGGCTGAGGTGAAGGCTGGTTTTACAGGGGCATATGATAAGGGAAGCTACACAATAACCATTTGGACAGATTCAACAGGCAACAATGTAAAGCAGGAGGACATTGTTTTCAGCGATGGCAGCAGCTGGGTGTTCAAGAGCTATGCATATCCTCGCGCAATTTTGGATGTATACTACGGCGGATATAACAATGGCAGCCGTGTATGTGTAATCCGCACAAGTGCGGAAACTTCATTTGCATTCGACGCATTAGGTACAGAAGGCGTTAATGTTGACGAGCACGTAGAGCCTTGGAAGGATGCAAACTAATTAAAATTTCAACCTAATTTGCAAAAAGTATTGTCCTCCTGATTGGAAGGAGGCAATAGGATGACAGATATGATTAAATGGTTTGTCTGTCTGATAAGACATGATATGCAGATGTTTAAGCTTGACAAAAAGACAGATACGAAGCTTTTAAAGAAGATATCGGATGGACAAAGCAAAGAGACAAAATGAGGCTGACTTACATGTAAGCCCTGCCTCAACAAAATATGTATTGACAAAGCTGGTTGGCTGTTATGGACTGAAATAGAGGTCGGTAACAACCAACCGTTTTTGATTGAGTGTGGTACCTGTGATGTCAATATAGGTTGGTTCATTATACAGAAAAGAGGAGAAAAGTATGGAAAGTCTTAAATTATGTGAGAGCGATTACCGTTTTCTGGGACAGGGGTCTGACACCGGTGTCCCAACAGGGAATTATGTTATGAGAAAAGCTCAGGTGTGCTTAGATTCAGGCACATTTGGGCTTTTTGTGTTGGGGCACCGGAATTTGCGATTCCGGGATGGCATAAGTAATACGGGAGGATTAAGTTTGAAAATAAAATTTTCAAACTACTTACTGGTGGCAGTACTGCAGGCATTGCTTGTAGTATGAAAGGGTATATAAATGGGAATAAACAAATAATCAGTATTAAGGAAAAAAACTTGCCGTGAGAGAGGCAGGGTGGTAGAATGAAAAAAAAAGTTTTTTGGAGGCTGACGTGAACAAAAAAGACACAAGTATTGAGCTTCTTAGAGTGTTTGCAATGATAATGATAGTGGGATATCATGTTTTTTGTCATTGTATAAATGAGCAGCTTATAAGCATACGTCCCAATGGATTTTATTCTCCCGATATCTCAATGCGATTACTGGTATTGGTATTAGTGTCACCGATGGGGCAGATGGGGAATGCCATTTTCATTATAATATCGGGATATTTTATGGCACATAAGGGAAATAATGTTGACCTTACAAAAACGGCTAAAAAATTGTTGTCACAACTGGCATTTGCCGCTGTAATTATTGGTCTGGCAGCTATTGTTACATATAATAAATTTCCACAGCTTTCATTAGAATTAATTGATTTCAATGGATTTAATAATCTCTCATGGTTTGTTGGCTATTATTTTGTAATAATTGTTCTGGGAAAACTATTCTTGAACAACTTATTGGGCAGGATGGATAAGAAGAATTATATTATGTTTCTTGCTGTTATTTTCGCTATGGTTTCGTTATATTATAGCAGATATATTCTTGTAAATTTTGTGACGGGTCTGGAAGTTATTTTTACAGGAATATTCCTGTATTCATTGGGGGGATTTATCAGAAGATATAATCCATTTGAAAAAATAAGGGCATGGGCGTTAGTGGCTGTAATTATTTTAATAAATATGCTTGTGTGCGGAAATTATTATATTGAGGCTGCGAAAAATATTCAGGCTTATAATGCGGGGGAGACAGGAGCATTTCTGCAGACCATACCTCTATACGCTAATCATCAATTTGTACCTATAATACTTGCGGCCGCTGTATTTGAATTGTTCAGAAGAATCAATATTCCTGAGAGTAAGATAATCAATTATCTGGGAGCTTCTACATTTATGGTGTATCTGCTCCATGATAATGAATTTGTCTATTCAATATGGAAAATGCATGACTGGATTACACCACTGCATGACAATATGGGAATGTTTTTTAAGGATTTCTTTATATGGACAATGGGGACATTCTGTGTTGGAGTACTAATATATGCGGTTTATATGCTGGTGGGTAAATTGCCGGGTATTTTCCGTCAATTGGTTTATAAGAAATAAAATGCTCAGCATTTCCATCAGTAAAACCGGTGTCAGCCCCTGTCACATCAGGATGATGGTATGGTTTTAGCAGTAAGATAGCAGTTGTGTGTTTTAAGCAGCATTGTGTATATTCTGAATAAATATTCTAAGATAAACAGTATACAACAGTTGACAACAGATGCCGACTGTTATATACTGTTTATACATTAATGGATATTTGTGATGTAGCGCTGCAGCACAGAAAATTTGTAATTGTTCAGCATTTTTGATGTCAGTTATAATTTGTTATAATAATTTAAAATAAGGAGAAGATTCCGGAACATATAGGTGAAGGTTGAATATGAGACTTTCCAACTGCTTATTGCCGGTATACCGCAGCATGCAGGGGTATAAGCTGTTATAAAGGCTTTCGGAATATGGAATAATATGCATATTATACTTAACAACTCATCCATGATACCTATTTATGAGCAGCTCATGGAGCAGATTAAAAATGAGATAATCTCAGGCGGACTTAAGGAGGGGGAAGCACTTCCTTCTGTCAGAACGCTTTCGGGGGAGCTTAAGATAAGTGCTCTTACCGTCAAGAAGGCTTACGATAAGCTTGAGGAGGAGAATTTTGTAAATACAGTTCACGGCAAGGGAACCTTTGTCACGGCTACGGACATGGAGCTTGCAGTGGAAGCCAGACGGCATGCGGTGGAGGAAGATTTCTGCCATGCAGTCGCGAAGGCGAGGGCAGTCGGGATGAGCGATGAGGAGATTAAGGAGTTGTTTGCCATAATAATTGAAGAGTGAACGATTGTGAGCAGAGGATAGGGAGAGTGAAATATGATAAAAGCAGATAATCTTGTAAAGAAGTATGGGAATTTCGAACTCGACATATCAATGGAGGTTCAGGAAGGTTATATTACGGGGCTTGTGGGAAAGAACGGAGCCGGTAAGAGCACGGCAATCAAGCTGATACTCGGACTTATAAGACCGGATTCGGGAAGTATAACGGTTCTTGGGAAAATGCCGTGCGAGCTTAACGGAAAGGATAAGCAGAAGCTGGGTGTTACGCTTTCCGAGGCGGGTTTTTCGACTTACCTGAATGTGAAGGACATAATCAGAATACTGAAGAAGCTGTATTATGATTTCGATGAAGGAGAGTTCAGAAGCCGGTGTGATAGGCTGAGAATACCATTGGATAAGAACATAAAGGATTTTTCAACAGGTATGAGGGCAAAGCTGAGAATGCTGGTGGCACTCAGCCATAACGCGAAGCTTCTCATACTTGATGAGCCGACAGCCGGGCTTGATGTTGATGCAAGAAACAGGCTCCTCGATATGCTGCGCGATTATATGGAAAAAAGACCTGACAGCAGCATATTAATCACGTCCCACATATCTACCGATCTTGAAGGGTTATGTGATGACATATACATGATTCATGATGGCAATGTAGTGCTTCACGAGGATACGGATGTACTTCTTGACAAATATGCAGTGCTTAAGGTCGATGAAGCGGCTTATGAAAAACTTGACAAGACATATATTTTAAAGGCAAATAAGGAAAGCTTCGGATATTCATGCTTTACAAATGAGAAGCAGTTCTATGTGGAGAATTATCCGGGTATGGTTGTTGAAAAAGGCGGAATTGATGACTTGATTCTTATGTATTCGGGAGGGAAAATGTGATGGCAGGACTTTTTGAGAAAGATATCAGGCTGATTTTGAGAAATAAACAGATGGTGATAGTGGTTGCCTTTATGGCACTCATGATGAGTTTTTCGGGAAGTATTGATATGGTTCTGCCATATATGACCATTTTCGGGACAATATTTTCGGTGAGTACGATAAGCTTTGATGAGGCTGACAACGGATACAGCTATATCATGACACTTCCGGTTACATATAAGGATTATGTGTATGAGAAGTATATGTTCTGCATGGCAGGCGGAATTGCGGCAGGACTGGTTACAATGGTATTTTTCCTTATCGGCACAGGCATAAGAGGAAATGCTGTAGTGACATCGGATATTCTCATGGCTGCTGTTGCGGTATTGCCGCTTATTGTGATTATAGAATCATTTCTAATACCCGTGCAGCTCAGGTTCGGAAATTCAAAATCAAGAATATTTATTATGGTTTTAGTTGGTGCCGTAATTGCAAGTGTGTATGTGATGGACAGAGTTGTCGGCGATGTGGAGCAGAAGGCGGCAGAGGTCATAAAAGTGGTTGACGGGATAAAGCCGTTGTATGGAATAATCGGTGTGGTGGCGGCTGCGATGATAATTCTTGCTGTATCTGTCATGTGCAGCATGAGAGTTATGAGGAGGAAGCAGTATTGACAGAGCAGCGAAGCGGATTGGGAATATCATTTATTGTCAGAATTAATATAAGCTTTCACTTATAACATCCGATATATTATATATGGAACAAGAAATCTGACATATATACACGGATGTATAAGAACGCTACGGACAGCACGATCTATTTGTGCTGTCCGTTTTTGTATAGAGAAGATAAGTAAAGCGGACATTTGCAATCCGCTTTCGCTACTTGCTCATGAACGCAGTTCGCATCCCCCTTACCCATCGCTTAGTGCTCTACACACTTGAAGCGGGGGATTGCTTATTCTGCGTTCAATCAAATATTGTATTTAGGGAGGAAGCTTATGCCACAGAATGTATATGTAAATCTTAAGAGTTTAAAGACGAGCGCAAGCGGCGGCAGGCAGACCGCATTTGACAAGCTGAGCACCGCATTTGGAAAGTATTCAAAAACCGGGAACGACAATAATCAGGTGGATAAATCGACTAAATATGCCTCGAGAATGGATATGCTGCGAGTTGCGGTGCAGGACTACCTTGACCCGACGGCGGGGATGACGGATGCGCAGAGGGAGAGATTCATAAAGAAGATATATGCCAAGATACAGAGTGGGAAGAAGCTCACACAGGATGAGCTGGCATACCTTAGAAGGTATGACCCGGTCACATATATGAAGGTGGCGCGCATACAGGCACAGAGGGAGGCGCTTGAGGCACAGCTTAAATGCTGTAAATCCAAGGAGGAGGCACAGGAGCTGTATACGGATGCGGTGTCGCGCATACCGGAGGATGATCCTGCCAGAGCGGAACTGATGGCGGCTTATGATGATGCGTATGGGGAGTTTAAAAAATCGGATGACTATGGAAGCCGGCCGCAGATGGATGAGCATAGGGACAAATAGGCTGGGACAGGGGTCTGACACCGGCGTCCCATGCTTGGGACACCGGTGTCAGACCCCTGTCCCAAAATGCGGGAAATAAATGGTAAAACTTTGCTTTTCTAACGTGACATTATGGATTTACTAGTGTATAATAGCTCGGTAGGACTTAAAGATTTAACGGAGGAAAGAGCTATGATGATAGCAAAGATTCTGGCACTCACCATTTTTATAGTGATGTTTGTGCTCATTATCACGGATAAGATAGAGAAATGTCTTGTCACGCTGTGCTGCGGACTTGCTACGGCGGTTCTGGTATTTGGTCTGTCAATGCACAGTATGAGTGCCTTTACGGAGACACTTAATGTTAGAAACATATTTACGCTCGGTTTCTGGTATGAGGCGGGAAGCTCGTCTGAGAGTACCGGCGGAGTTAACTGGGCGACAATCATATTCCTTGCGGGAATGATGATAATGGTGGAGGGAATGGCAAAGGCGGGATTCTTCCGCTGGCTCTGCATGACCATTGCAAAGCTTGTAAAATATAAGGTAATTCCGATTTTCCTTACATTCATGGTAATGTCCTTTGTGCTTGCCATGTTTATCGACAGTATCACTGTTATTTTGTTCCTTGCGGCAGTTACCGTTGAGCTTGCACAGCTTCTCAAGTTTAACCCTGTGCCGATTATTCTGTCGGAGATATTCTGCGCGAATCTCGGTGGTTCAGCTACAATGTGCGGTGATCCGCCTAATATTATTATAGGTACATCACTTGGATATTCATTTGCCGATTTTGTCATCAACACGGGACTTATCGCGCTGATATCACTCGTCGTTATAGTTGCATATTTTTATCTGTGCTTCAGGAAGGAGCTCGGCAAGGCGGGCACGAATGTGGATATATCCAAGATGCCTTCACCTAAGTCGGCGATAACGGACAAGAAGGCATTTGCAATCAGTACTGTCATATTCTTTATTGCTGTTGCACTCCTTATCACACATGCGCAGACAGGACTCACCGTTGCGTTTATCGGTACATTTATAGCACTTATAACGCTGCTCACATCAGGAAAGAATATAAAGGCAATACTTAAGGGTGTTGACTATAAGACACTGCTCTTCTTTATCGGACTCTTTTTTGTCGTAGGAGGACTTGAGCAGACAGGTATTCTTGAAGTATTTGCGCAGTTCATCGGAAAGGTCAGCGGCGGAAATATAATGGTAATGATAGCAATTATCATCTGGGTATCAGCTATCGCGAGTGCGTTTATCGACAATATTCCGTTCGCAGCTACGATGATACCGGTTATAAAGACACTTTCCGCGACAACGGGTGCGGATCTGGCGGTTCTTTCATGGACACTTGCGATGGGAACAGATATCGGTGGAAGTGCAACTCCTATCGGTGCTTCGGCTAACGTAGTCGGTACATCAATTGCCTCAAGAGAGGGCTACCCTGTAACATGGGGCAGGTACTGCAAGGTTGCTGTTCCTGCGACTGTTATTGTAATTCTTATCTCCATGGTCAGCATTTATGTGAGATACCTCTAGTACACCGAAAAATATGTTTCTGATATATTGACGCCGAAGGCCTGTTTCAGATGCAAGGCGGAGGAATGAGGCGTAGCGGTGGCTATGTTGCTTGACGACAACGCAGCAGATGAAAATCGGGCAATTAAGCCGCAACAACTGCCATGCATACTAATTATTTGAACGCAGAATAAGCAATCCCCTGCTTCAGGTGTGTAGAGCACTAAGCGGTGGGTAAGGGAGATGCGAACTGCGTTCACGAGCAAGCAGCGAAAGCGGATTGCGAATGTCCGCTTTACTTGTTCCTTGTATAAAAATTGTTAGAATATTTCAAATTATTTTAAGAAAACTATTTACAAAATAAGGTATTTTAAGTTAAAATATAACTATTCAGAGGCAGCAGGTTTGCAAATGTGATTCTGGATAGTTATATTTGTTTATTGCCTGTTTAAGACATAACATTTTACAGCAGCATGGAAATTTATCGTCTATTTGGAATCACAGTAATATGCCGGGTAGGAGGCGTTTTATATGGGTGAACAACTTATTATTGCAGTAAGCCGTGAATTCGGAAGCGGCGGTCATGCGGTGGCACAGCTTCTTTCTGAGAAGTACAATATTCCTCTATATGACAGCAATCTGTTGGAGGACATTGCAGATCAGAAGAATCTTGATGCACAGGCTCTTGGAAAGTACGATGAGAAGTCAAAGGCTTCATTTTTTACAAGGTCCGTCAGGGGCTTCAGTACCTCGCCGGAGGAGAATCTTGCATGGATGCAGTTCAAGTATCTCAAGGGAATGGCTGATGAGGGCAAGTCATTCGTCATTGTCGGAAGATGCGCGGAGGAGGTTCTCAAGGAAAATCCTAATCTTGTGACAATATTCGTACTTGGAAGTATGGAGAACAAGATTCACAGAATTATGGAGCGCTACCAGACCACAAGAGATAAGGCAGTCAAGCTGATTGAGCAGCAGGATAAGAAGAGAAAGACCTATCACAACCGCTATTGTCAGGGTAAGTGGGGTGACTCAAGAAATTATGATATCTGTATCAACAGCAGGCTTGGTGTAGATAAGACGGCGGATATCCTCGCACATTTTATTGACGATGAGAGAGAGCAGAAGCACTGAATAATATAATATGAGCAAAAAACCGATAGGGCACACATTTTATAGTGCTGCTCTATCGGTTTTTATTGCATATAAGATTTGCTGGAAAATTTTTATAATTGGGTTATAAATCCTTAATCTTCCTCTGTAGAATGTTAATATATCAGGTGGTATAATGTATTCAATAAGCAGTGCCGCAGGCTGGCACTTAAGAATATACTTTACATCAGGAGGACAAGGTATGAAGGAAATTAAATCACCTAAGAAGCCGTTGATATTCTACTACGGCATAGTTCTGTTGCTTATAGTTCTGTTTAATCTTATTATATCACCGATTCTTATGGAGCGCCAGGTCATGCAGGTTGACTACGGAACATTTATGAAGATGATAGAGGAAAAGAATATCGGTGAGGTTGAAGTAGGCAATTCGGAGATCGTGTTCACCGACAAGGATAACACCGCAATCTACAAGACGGGAGCGATGGATGACCCTGATCTCACGGAGCGCCTGTACAACGCCGGGGCGACGTTTGCCAAGGAGATTGAAAAGACAACATCTCCGCTTGTAAGCTTTCTTGTGACAGGCATACTTCCGCTTGTTATTTTCATCGTGCTTGGTCAGTATATGTCAAGGAAGCTCATGCAGCAGATGGGCGGAGGAAAGAATTCCATGGCTTTCGGCATGGGAAAGAGCAACGCCAAGATATATGTGCAGTCCACAGAGGGAATACATTTTTCGGATGTTGCGGGAGAGGATGAGGCGAAGGAGAATCTTGCCGAGATAGTTGATTATCTTCACAATCCGTCAAAATACACGGATGTAGGTGCGTCAATGCCGAAGGGACTTCTGCTTGTAGGTCCTCCGGGAACAGGTAAGACAATGCTTGCCAAGGCAGTGGCAGGTGAGGCGAATGTTCCGTTCTTCTCAATATCCGGCTCTGAGTTCGTTGAGATGTTCGTAGGAATGGGAGCATCGAAGGTTCGTGACCTTTTCAGCCAGGCAAAGGAGAAGGCTCCTTGTATCGTATTTATCGATGAGATTGATGCCATCGGAAAGAAGAGGGACGGTCAGCTCGGCGGAAATGATGAGCGTGAGCAGACCTTGAATCAGCTTCTTACGGAGATGGACGGATTTGAAGGAAATAACGGTGTTATCATTCTTGCAGCGACGAATCGCCCTGAGTCACTTGACCCTGCACTCACAAGACCGGGACGTTTTGACAGGCGCGTACCTGTTGAGCTTCCTGACCTCGCAGGACGTGAGGCGATACTCAAGGTTCATGCAAGAAAGATTAAGCTCTCGGATGATGTTGACTTCCACACAATAGCGCGAATGGCTTCCGGTGCCTCAGGCGCGGAGCTTGCCAACATCATAAATGAAGCAGCTCTTAGGACCGTAAGAAACAACAGAACTGTTGTCACACAGGCAGACCTTGAGGAGAGCATTGAGGTCGTTATCGCAGGCTATCAGAAGAAGAATGCTGTTCTCTCCGACGAGGAGCGAAAGATTGTCTCATATCATGAGATAGGACATGCTCTTGTTGCGGCACTCCAGACCAACTCGGCTCCTGTTCAGAAGATTACCATTATACCGCGTACCTCGGGCGCGCTCGGCTACACAATGCAGGTGGAGCAGGGTGATAAATACATTATGAACAAGAAGGAGATTGAGAACAAGATTGCTACCTTCACGGGCGGACGTGCCGCTGAGGAGGTTGTCTTTAACGAGATTACAACAGGAGCTTCCAATGATATAGAGCAGGCGACGAAGCTCGCGCGTGCCATGATTACCAGATATGGAATGAGTGAAGAGTTCGATATGGTTGCGATGGAGACTGTCACGAACCAGTATCTCGGAGGCGACACATCGCTCAGCTGCTCGGCGGACACACAGAAGGAGATTGATAAGAAGGTTGTAGAGCTTGTAAAGCGTCAGCATGAGAAGGCTAAGAAGCTCCTTATGGACAACAGGGCTAAGCTTGATGAGCTTGCCATGTACCTGTATGAGAAGGAAACCATTACCGGCGAGGAGTTTATGAAGATTCTCAATAATCAGAAAAATGCCGACAATTCCGCGCAGGCAGAAGCCTCAGGGGACGCAGATAATAAAGAAGGAGAAAGTGCTTCTGAATCGGACACAGTGAATAAAGAACAGCAAAAAGAACAGCAAAAAGAACAGCAGACTGCTTCTGTGAGAGAGGTGGGTGAGCAGGTATGAAAGAGTATTCACGCTGCAAATGGCTAGAGCTGATAGAGGGCATACTGCTAATCATACTCGGCATAGTTACACTTGTCTGCCCCACAGGAGTGTTCTGGGGCTTCTCAATCATATACGGTATCATGGCGATAGTGACGGGCGTTGCCGACATAATCTTCTATGTCAAGATGGAAAAATACACGGGCTTTGGACCTGTGCTCGCACTCGTATCCGGGGTAATGAGTGTACTTGCCGGAGCAATGCTTCTCATGTATCCGAATGCGGGTCAGCTCATAATCGTTATGCTCATACCGATATGGTTCATCGCACACAGCATATCGAGACTTTCACATCTTCCACTCGTAAGAATCGGCGCGGGAAGAGTGTATTACATTTTCTCGCTTGTGCTCAACATTATCGGAATTATTCTGGGAGTACTCATGATATTCTCGCCGTCGATAGCACTGTTCTCGGCATCGGTGCTCATAGGGGCTTATCTCATTCTGCTTGGAGTGGACTGCGTTATCATGGCGGGGAGCTTTAGGAAGAACAATAACTGGATGTAATAATAAATCCATCAATAGATATAGTGCGTGGCTGTTTACAGACAAAGCGGTGTATTTATTTGATGAATAAATAGTCCCGGACGTTAAACGTATAATGGTATGACATTCTGCTGAAACTGTCGTTAAATCGCAGGATTGTCATACCATTATTGTGTTGAACTGGGAATTATATGATATAATGAGCACAAGAGAGTCAATATGTATACACTAAGGAGGACTGGTGTGAAGGGCTGTATAATAAATTATGATAAGACCTCATTAATAGAGGTGTTTGGCTGCATGAATGATTTTGATAAATGTAATTGTCTTATAACCAATATTGAATGTTGTCCCGCAGACAGGGAAATATACGAAATCATGGCTGCGGAATACTGCTGGATTGATGGGAAGGAGCTGTTGCGCTTATTGAAAAAAGAGGACTTCCAATGGATATGGGGGGTATTCTCTGTCTTTCCGAAGGCTGTAACATTGGATGAGGTGTTGAAATACGATTATCCGTATGCAGATGGATATACGGGGTTTTGGAAAAGTCCGATTAGCGTACAACATCCGCTGGCAGTTTCGGAAATCGTGGCATGGGATGGCATGTATATATTACTGATAGCTGAAAATGATGAAAGTGTGAATACATTTATAAAAAAAAATATATTCGCAGAGGAGTTGGAAGAGTATAATGGAGAATTAATATAATTAATATATTATCACGTTGAAGGGAGACCACCCATGAGCAGGGGGAAGATTATTGTTGTTGAGGATGAGAGGGATATAAGGGAGGGCTTGTGCGAGCTTCTCACAAGGGACGGATATGATGTAACTGCGTGCGGAAGCGTGCAGGAGGCTGAGAGAAGTATTGCCGGCGGCGGTGTGGATTTGTACCTGCTCGATGTGATGCTTCCCGATGGAAGCGGCTTCGTGCTGTGTGAGTATATAAGAGGCGAGCTTGGGAGCGATGCTCCGGTTATCTTTTTGACGGCACTTGATGATGAGGACAGCGTTGTAAAAGGGCTTAAGATGGGCGGAAATGATTACCTTGGGAAGCCGTTCAGGAAGAGAGAGCTTATGGTGAGAGTCGGAGCGCATCTTAACAGATACCATAAGAACAATGAGACATACAGAGCCGGTGATTTGGTGTACGATAAGGCGGCGGGAAGAGTGTTTAAGTGTGGACAGGAGCTGGAGCTTAGAAGGAACGAGCTTAAGCTTCTCGGTTTTTTTACGGAAAATCCGGGTATTCTTATACCGCGTCAGAGACTTCTTGAGCTTATGTGGGATATTGACGGCGAATTCGTGGATGACAATACATTGTCGGTGGAGATAAGTCGCCTCAGAAAGAAGCTTGGAAGATGTAAGGATAAGGAGTATATAGACACGGTAAGAGGAATCGGGTACAGATGGAATGAGCGGGAGGACGGATGATGAGCGGAAGATACAGGCATTTTGATATTGCGGTAATAGGACTTGCATGCTGCATTGGAGCACTGGCTCTTGGCGGCATGCTTTTTATGTTAAAGTTCTATACAGGGCAGATTCAGAACATGGTCGGAATTGTGTATGAATACGACGAAAATACGGCAAATGAGCTGCTTAGAGGTATGTTCACGGGACGTGATGAGAAGGCAGCGGGCGTGGAGGCTGCAAAAAGTCTTGGCTACACAGGAGAAGCCTTCCGTCTGTGGAACAGATTGAATGTATATGGGGCGGTTGCTGTGCTCGGATGCGCGGCAGCAGTTATTCTATGCGGAATCGTGTGTCTTGTGGTGATTAGGGGAAGGCATCAGGGGATGGCTGACATGGAAAGTGAGCACACTATAAACAGGCTTACGGAGGATGCACGCGCAAAGGAAAAGTACTATGAGGACAGGCAGCAGGATATTCAGGTGTTTATGGAAAATGTGACGCACCAGCTTAAAACCCCGCTCGCGGCGGTGATGGTAAATCTCGAGCTGATGGATGGCGGGGACAGAGAGCACGACGAGAGACTTAGGGAGAAGTGCATTGACAACATAGAGCACATGAAGGAGCTCTTGATGATGCTGTTAAATTCCGCCAGGCTTCGTGTCGGAAAGCTTCATTTTAACAAGCGGAGGATGGATGTGGCGTCGCTGGTGAAGCGACTTGAGTTTGAAAATGACGGCCTTATCGTTGAAAATATGCCGTCATGCATGATAGATGCGGATGAGGAGTGGCTTTATCAGGCTGTGAATAATATCGTGTCCAACGGACTTGAGTACGGCAGGGTGGTTTTGTGGGGAGCATGCCAAAGTGACATGGTGAGTCTCGGGATAACGGACGAAGGTCCGGGGGTGAAGAAGGAAGAAATGTCAAAGCTGTTTGAGCGCTACTATGTGGGCGAGAGCTCGAGGGAGGACAGCACGGGCATAGGCTTAAATCTCGCATATATGGTTGTAAAAGCGCACGGGGGCGATATTGTGGTGCACAGTGCCGATGGTGACACGGGCTGTGTGATAAGGATTATGCTTCCTATATATAATGTGAAAGAAAAAATAAAAATCCAAGAAGTTGTAAGAGTCCTGTAAGAAATGTGGTGTATGCTCTGAATATAAAGACAGGAAAGCTATTTTGCATAATGAGAGAGGAGCATGAGATATGGACTTAATCAGTGTAAGCAGACGGCGGAGGAGAAAAGAGCTTGTGAGGGTATCACTTATTGTATTTCTTGTGAGCTTTTTTCTTGCCGCCTTTTTGCTGTATCAGAGCCAGATGGAGGAGTATGAAAATCAGAGGAATATAAGGCTGTGCGGGGGCTGGATACTCGAGCTGCCGGGATTTGTTACTACGCCTGAGGCATTGCATCCGTATGTAAAAAAGACGGGTGAGGTGCTCGGAGGCGTGCACGTTTACTTAAATGACGGCGGAGATGCGTTTTCAAATGATACGGGGATGTATATCGGTACACTTCCCGACAATATGTCCGACATCGGACGTGTGAGGATATTTGACGGGCGGATGCCTGAGGGCGAGGGCGAGATAGCGCTAACGCTCGGGGCGCTTGAAAGGCTTGGGCTTTCGTATGAGCTCGGGCAGCAGATAGAGGTATGCTACGGAAAGTATTACGATTACAGTGAGCTACGCGAAAAAAACATGAATCAGGAGTATCACACAAAGCAGTATGTGGTCACGGGCATCCTCTACAATTATCTTGACCTGTGGTCTACAGGCTCGGGAATGCCGGGCATGATTGTGTCGGCGGAGGATTTTGCCGTGCTCGACGCACAGAAGATTCACTTTGGATTTTACAGTCTCAAAGACGAGTATGCGGATGTGAATCCTGAATTTGCAAGGACGCTTGCGGAGGGCGATGCCGCCATGTTCTACAATTCCAAGGTCTATGACGCGGTGCTGTGGGACAGCGAGGTTACGAATGTGTGGGTTTTAATATCCGTCATGGTGATTGGCTGCTGTGCGATGGTATACATAATCATTCAGGAAAACAGGCGGAGAAAGAGTGCGTATTATCTTATGAGGTGCATAGGCGCATCAAAGGGGCAGATAAGGGCGTTCTCGATTCAGGAGAGTGTGTTTACCATGCTCCCGGCGGCAGCGGCGGGTGTGATTGGGGCGTACCTGATATGTGCCGTGGCGGTGATTTTCGTGAGCAGGGCGGCGGATATAGAGTACTTTTTCGTCTTTGATGTCGGATTGCTGCTGCGGATTGTGGGAGTGGTATTTTTAACGATGCTTGTGGCTGTTCTGGCTTCGCAGACCACGCTTATGAGCAGGCGAATGGTACAGGGCGAGGGAAAAATAAGTGCGCGCAGGGCAAACCATCTGAGAAAAAAGATACACGGCGGCAGAAACGGAAGAATGATAACGCCAGCTTATGCGGCAAAGCGTCAGAACGCACTTCACCCGGTGAGGACGATACTTTTGAGGGTGATAGGAATTGCCGTGTGCAGTGTGGTGCTCTACAGCTTCACCAAGATGTACACGGATATATCATATTATAAGGGCTTTAAGGGCTCTGTGAATGATTTCACAATTGATATGCCGTCGGGCTTTTACTATCAGATTGACTATGAGGATAAGGAGACGGGGATGGTGGCGTCGACCAACGCCTCGTTCTATGACACGGATGGCGGTTTCTCAAAAACGGCGCTCAAGAGCATGGAACTTGTCGAGGGAATCCGTGCGCTGAACTATAATGCGAGGGTGTCAACGCATAAGCTCACATGGAACGGCATGGAGCAGTCGGAGTATTATAGGGAGGCTGTCGATGAGGTAACCAAGGTTTACGGAATGAATGGCGGCTATTGGCAGTACGATGACAAGTACAGGGAGCTTTTTACGGAAATTTATTGCAGCAATTATGATGACATCTGGGAGGCATTTGTAAAAAATATCAGGTGGGATGGCGCAGATCGCAAAAAGTTCGAGAGCGGTGAGCAGGTTCTGGTGCTGTTTAACACGGAGGAGACGGACTCATCGCTCACGGCAGGGACAGTAATACATATCCCGACAGCGTCAGGGAATATAGATGTCGAGGCTGCGGCTGTCGGAACCCCGGCAAATGTCGAGGACGGCGTGCCTTATGGCGGAAAATATTACACAATATACGGCTCAGAAGCACTCGGAGAGAGGATTGCGGCTGCTGATGGCAAGGAGTTTAAATATACGCAGGCGGAATTTATATTTGACAATTACAGGGATGCCGAATTTACCGCGCAGCAGTTGTCCATAATCGCCGTGAGAAATGGCGGAAGCTACACTTCAAGATATGGCGAATTGAAAAATCAATACAAATCCATAATGCACGAGTTTTTTATGTATGGATGCTTTGTGGCGGCGCTGTTTTTCATGTTTGCGGTCATAAGAATAGCAATCCTGAAGGATGATATTGCAGGGCTGTGCGAGACGAGGGCAAAATACAAGCAGGAGGGTGTGGATGACGGCTTCCTCATAAAACAGTCGGCGTGCGATGCGGCAAAGGACGGCTTGTCGCTGCTTGCTTCGATTCCTGTTTTTGTGGCGATATACGGCTTTGTTTATGTAAATCAGATAAAAAAGGCTGCGATAACGGGCGGATGGCTGACATCGCACAGGCTTGGCAGGATATTCTCATTCTCGACGGTGGAGGAGGGAATGAGGCTGGTTCCGATACAGCTCTTAGACCTTCCATATGAGTGGAACTTTGTGATTGTTGCGGTGATTATCATTGTATTTGTAATTGTGGGCACGGCGATGACGGTAAGAGAGCTCAGAGCGGGAAGGCTGTAAAATGCGAGGCATTCGGGAATGAAAGTTTGAAAGAAAAACTTTCAAACTACTTATTGGTGGCAGTACTGCAATCAATGCTTGCAGTATGCATGGGTATAAATATGACTTTGGGAAAGGACTGGTATTAATATGGGAAAGGATATTGTTTTAGAGGCGGTGAATGTGTCAAGGACTTATGAGGGCAGAGTCCCGGTCAGGGCACTTAGAAATTGCAGTGTTGCGTTTGAGAGAGGCGAATTTGCAGCGATAATCGGAAAGAGCGGTTCGGGAAAATCGACACTCTTAAGGATACTTGGAACGCTCGATGTTCCGGATGAGGGCACGGTAAAGATTGGCGGAGCGGACATATACGGCGGAGGCATGAAGCTTTCTGATAAGCAGCTCTCCGAGTTCAGGAGAAGAAATATAGGCTTCGTGTACCAGGACTACAACCTTTTCCCGGAGTACACGGCATACGAGAATATAGTTTTTCCGGTGCATCTCGACAAAAGGCGCGAGGATAAGGATGAAGTAATAGAGATTATGGAAAAGTTAGGCATTGAACATTGCAGGGACAAGTTTCCGTTCGAGATGTCCGGCGGTGAGAAACAGAGAGTGTCGCTTGCGAGAGCACTTGTCAACAAGCCCGCAGTGATACTTGCCGACGAGCCGACAGGAAATCTTGATGCAGAGACCTCATCCGAGGTCGCAGCACTTCTACGCAATGCGTCCGACATGTTCGGGCAGACTATCGTGATGGTGACGCATGACAGGCAGATGGCGGATTTTGCGGACAGGGTGCTGGTGATAAAAGATGGGGTGTTGCGGTAAGGCAGGCTTTTTCCTGAAGCAAAGGCTGAATTTCGTGAAAATTATTCATAGCTACACTCCTTTAGGGAACTTTTATAAGATATTTTATAAGAAAAGTTCCCTAAAATTATATACATGATATCAGGGTCAAAAGGTCAGAAGTCCGATGCAAGCTTGCTTGCGTGAGGATTTTTGACATTGTGACCCGCCAAAAATATGAGTAAGAAGCCATTTTTCAAAGAAAAATGTGCGAATTACGAATGTTTTTGAGAATTGTGGGAGCACG
>ENA-ORKV01001095-ORKV01001095.1-human-gut-metagenome-genome-assembly--contig:-NODE-1095-length-23597-cov-2.993410_pt1 | contig 23597 bp, 19 predicted proteins | sample MGYA00243058_ERZ508805 | MGnify/ENA primary metagenome ERZ508805 (study PRJEB26277, sample SAMN04329770) | human gut metagenome | biome: human-associated habitat | host: Homo sapiens | place: USA... | reverse complement strand
CTGCGTATTGGAAATATTTCCGAGGGTGTGGCTGCATCGGTTGGACTGGTATGCCTGCTTGGATTTGTGGCGGCAGCGGTATTTACATTTATTTCCTGTGGTATGCAGACAAAAAGATTCGAGTTTCTGGAAAACGAATGTTTTGAAACCGCCTATGGGGTAGAAGGGCTTGCAAAGGAAAAATTAAAAAATTATGAGGGAACATTTACCAGAGGAATCGCCGTTGGCGTGGTGCTCTGCATCGTTGCGGCAATCCCGCTTTTGGTGGCAGCCTGTATGGATGCGCCGGATGTTGTATGTACCAGCTTTGTATCGCTGCTTTTAATTCTGGTAGCATGTGGCGTGTATATGATAATCCGTGTCGGTATGATAAAAGGAAGTTATGATATTCTTTTGCAGGAGGGAGATTATACTATTTCAGAAAAGAAACTGAAAAAGAAGTCAGATGCATTTAGCGGAGCTTACTGGTGTATTGCCACTGCAATTTATCTGGGATGGAGTTTCTGGACAATGCGTTGGGATTTTACATGGATCATCTGGCCGGTGGCAGGGGTACTTTTTGCTGCGGTATCAGGCATTTTCCGTGCAGTTATGCAAAATGAAAAGAAAAAAATAGAATGAAATACGGATACAGGGCTTCATTTCTTGCAGTTTTCATTCTGATGTCATCTGCCTGTGTAAATGGATTAATCTACAATAAAGAGGTATTTGACAAAGCCGGTTTTACAGACACGCCGAAATCGATCGATGAGTTTCTGGGCATTAAAGGCAGATTTTACTGTTTCCGGTTATTACAGTGTATATTATTATATGCAGGAACAGGAATTTGAACATTTTCGTAGTATCCGCTTTTTTGCGATTAGGGAGAAAAATCAAGAATTAGGACTTCCTATTTGGAAAAAGATGTAGTATAATAGCCACATCGAAAAATTCAATTGTCACATCAGACATCATTTCCGCAGACGATTCCAACAGGTGAAAGAAAAAGTAAGGAGTTTATGAATGAGAGAAAAATATGAGAGTTTATCATTAGTCGTTTTGCGTGATCTGGCAAAGGCACGGGGACTGAAGAATATTTCTTCCATGAAGAAGAGCGATTTGGTCAATCGTATGCTTGAAGAAGATGCACGCAAACAAAAAGAGACGGAGAGTATGCAGACGCAGGAAGAGCGCGGGGAGCGTGTGAAAGCAAAAGAGGGCACAGAGCGTTCGAAAGATCATGCACAGCCGAAAGAATATTCCAGAAAAAGAACAGAATATGTACCAAGGGAACGCGGAACAGATGCAGATCGTCAGACAAAAGAAAAGGCAGAAGAGCCGGTAGAAACACAGGAAAATCAGACGGCATCTGCAGCGGCAGATGATACCATGATGAGTCTTGACAGTGGAATTACGGCAAATGGTATTTTAGAGGTTATGCCGGATGGATACGGATTTATCCGCTGTGAGAATTATCTTCCGGGTGAGCATGATGTGTATGTTTCACCATCACAGATCCGAAAGTTTAATTTAAAAACGGGAGATATTGTCTGTGGTAATACAAGAATCAAGACACAGCAGGAAAAGTTTTCGGCACTTTTATATGTGACTACAATTAACGGCTATCACCCGAGTGTAGCCCAGAAGAGAAAAAGTTTTGAAGATCTGACACCGATTTTTCCGAATGAGAGGATACGTTTAGAACGCCCGGGATGCAGTGTTGCGATGCGTATTGTAGATCTTGTTTCCCCGATCGGTAAGGGACAGCGTGGTATGATCGTTTCCCAGCCTAAGGCAGGAAAAACAACACTTTTAAAAGAAATCGCCAAATCAGTAACATCAGGAAATCCGAATATGCACCTGATCATCCTTCTGATTGATGAGAGACCAGAGGAGGTTACGGATATCAAGGAAGCGATTGAAGGTGATAATGTAGAAGTTATTTATTCTACATTTGATGAACTTCCGGAACATCATAAACGTGTATCGGAAATGGTACTTGGACGTGCAAAACGTCTGGTAGAACACGGCAAAGATGTCATGATCCTTCTTGACAGTATCACAAGGCTTGCAAGGGCATATAACCTTACGGTTCCACCAAGTGGACGTACCTTATCCGGAGGTCTTGATCCGGCGGCACTCCATATGCCAAAAAGATTCTTTGGTGCAGCGAGAAACATGCGTGAGGGAGGAAGTCTTACAATCCTTGCGACAGCGCTGGTTGATACCGGAAGCAAGATGGATGATGTTGTATTTGAGGAATTTAAGGGAACCGGTAACATGGAACTCGTGCTCGACAGAAAACTTTCGGAGAAACGTGTATTTCCGGCAATCGATATCGTAAAATCGGGAACCAGAAGAGAAGATCTGCTGCTTGATTCCGAAGAACAGGAAGCAGTTGACATCATGCGGAAGGCAATCAATGGAATGCGCAAAGATGATGCTGTGGAGAATATCTTAAATATGTTTGCACGCACCAAAAATAATCGCGAATATATTAATATGGTAAAAAAGAACAGAATTATTTAAAAATATCTTGATTTTTTTGAAATCATATGTTACACTGATTAAGCTGTTTATCGGGACTTTCCTTTGGAGCAAGTACCATATGCGGATCGGGCATACGGGTATAAAAGGATTGAACAGGCGAAACTAAATAACGATAAGAACATAAAGAGGTGAAAATCATGAGAGAAGGAATCCATCCAGATTATTATCAGGCAACAGTTACATGTAACTGCGGTAACACATTCGTAACAGGTTCTACAAAAGAGGATATCCACGTAGAAATCTGCTCCAAGTGCCATCCGTTCTACACAGGACAGCAGAAATCTGCAAGAACTGACGGACGTATCGATAAGTTCAACAAGAAGTACGGCATTAACAAATAGTACGCAAGTGAACATGGTTAAAGATAAGGTTGAGGTTTATTTAATCTCAACCTTTTTTTAGAGCGTCGGATGATTTTATTCGTTAATTTCGTGAAGACCGACAGGAATGGAAAACAGTGTGAAAATCTTCTTTTTCACACATAAGAATGGAGATTAACATGAGATATTCCGGGATTGGCGGACAGGCAGTCATGGAAGGTGTGATGATGAAAAATCAGGAAAAATACGCCGTAGCTGTCAGAAAGCCAGATGGGGAAATTGCACTTGAGGTTTCCGAATATAAAGGTATTATAAAAAATAAGAAAATCAGAAACATGCCGGTCTTACGCGGTGTGTTCAGTTTTATAGAGTCGTTGTACCTGGGTGTTGCAACGTTGACGTTTTCCGCTTCTTTTTTTGAGGAAGAAGAAACGGACCAGAAAGAAAAGACAAAGAAACAGCGTGAGAAAAAAGTATTGACAGAAGAGCAGCAGAAAAGACAGGACAGCCTGATGATGGGTGGTACGGTTGCATTTTCCATTGTTCTTGCTGTCGCGATATTTATGATTCTTCCATATTATATATCTGTATTTTTTCAGAATTTTACAGATTCCTATATGCTGATCGCTTTTTTAGAGGGGCTGATCCGTCTGGCAATTTTTATCGGGTATGTGGCAGCGATTTCGCTGATGCCTGATATTAAACGGGTTTACATGTATCATGGTGCGGAGCATAAGTGCATTAACTGTATTGAACACGGGATGGATCTTACGGTGGAGAACGTGAGAAAGAGTTCCAGATTACATAAGCGTTGTGGAACCAGTTTCCTGCTGATCGTTATGATCATCAGTATTTTCTTTTTTATGTTCATCCATGTGGATTCAAGAGTGTTAAGACTGGTACTTCGTCTTGTGCTGATCCCGGTGATCGCGGGTGTGTCTTTTGAATTTATAAGACTTGCAGGACGCAGCGATAATGCGCTTATTAATCTGCTCAGTAAACCGGGACTTCTGCTGCAGCATATCACGACGAAGGAGCCGGAGGATGATATGATCGAGGTGGGGATTGCATCTGTGGAAGCTGTGTTTGACTGGAAGACTTATGTGGAAGAAATAAGACAAGAGGACAGTAGAGAACATGACATATCGGGAAGCAATTAATCTCGGCGAAAAGGTTTTAAATATGGCAGATGTGGCAGATGCAAAAATTGATGCATGGCTGCTTTTGGAGATGGTCTGCAAGATCGACCGCAGCTTTTATTATCTGCATATGGAGGATGAGGTCGCTGAGGAACAGTTAAGTGAATATGAGATTGCATTGCGCAAACGTGCAGAACATGTGCCGTTACAATATATTGTCGGTGAAGCAGAGTTTATGGGATTGAAATTTAAGGTCAATTCCAATGTGCTGATTCCGAGACAGGATACGGAGACTCTGGTGGAAGAAGCATTAAAAGTCGTAAAACCGGAAATGAAAGTACTTGATATGTGCACCGGTTCCGGCTGTATTATTGTCAGTATCGTGCATAATATACCGGAGGTGGAAGGGACAGCGACGGATATTTCCAAACAGGCACTTCTTGTGGCAAAAGAAAATGCGAAGCTGAACCAGGTTTCGGTCACGTTTGAGCGCAGTGATCTGTTTGACAATGTGACAGGGACATATGATGTGATCGTTTCAAACCCGCCTTATATAAGAACCGGGGAAGTGGTAAAACTCATGCCGGAGGTGCAGGAGTTTGAACCGATGGAGGCTTTAGACGGCAAAGAGGACGGTTTATATTTTTATAGAAAGATTATCAAAGAATGTAAGGCATATCTGAAACCGGGAGGACACATTTTGTTTGAGATCGGTTACGATCAGGGCGAAGCAGTGTCCGGGCTTTTAAAAGAAGCTGGATTTAAAAATGTGACGGTTATCAAAGATTTGGCACACAATGATCGTGTTGTGACAGGAATGGAGGATATATGTTTGATAAATTAGAGGATTTACGGATCCGTTTTGAGGAATTAATGAGTGAATTAAGTGAGCCGGATGTGGCAAATGATCCGGTGCGTTTCCGTAAGCTGATGAAAGAGCAGAGTGACCTGACTCCGATCGTAAATGCATATAAGGAATATAAACAGTGCAAACAGAACATCGAGGATTCCCTTGCTTTGCTTGAGGAAGAGTCTGATGAGGAGATGCGTGAACTTGCGAAAGAAGAGTTAAACGATTCTAAGGCAAGAGTGGAAGAGTTGGAAAAAGAGTTAAAGATCTTATTACTTCCGAAAGACCCGAACGATGACAAGAACGTTATCGTTGAGATCCGCGCAGGCGCCGGCGGTGACGAGGCTGCTTTATTTGCTGCTGAAATTTATCGTATGTATCTGCATTATGCAGAAAGCAGAAACTGGAAGACGGAGATCATGGAAGCAGATGAAACCGGCATCGGCGGTATGAAGAGTGTTACTTTTATGCTGAGCGGACAGGGAGCCTACTCCGTTATGAAATATGAGTCCGGTGTACACCGTGTACAGCGTGTCCCGGAGACAGAGTCCGGCGGACGTATCCATACTTCCACTATCACAGTTGCAGTGATGCCGGAGGCTGAGGAAGTGGATGTGCAGATCGATGACAAAGATATCCGTATCGATGTCTGCCGTGCATCCGGTGCCGGTGGCCAGTGTGTCAATACGACAGACTCTGCCGTGCGTCTGACACATATCCCGACCGGAATCGTGATCTACAGCCAGACGGAAAAATCACAGATCCAGAATAAGGCAAAAGCGTTCGCCCTGCTGCGTACCAAATTATACGACTTAGAGCAGCAGAAAGCCCACGATGCGGAAGCAGAGCTTCGTAAGAGTCAGGTCGGAACAGGAGACCGTTCTGAGAAGATCCGTACCTACAACTTCCCACAGGGACGTGTGACGGATCACAGAATCAATCTTACACTGTACAAACTCGATAAGATCATGAACGGAGATATCCAGGAGATCATTGACGCATGTATCGCAGCAGACCAGGCAGCGAAGCTGGCGAAGATGAATGAGAATTAAGGATAGATGTTGTAAATATAGTTGGTATTTTCCGCCAGTTAGAGAATTATCAGAGTAAATTATAATATGATTAGAGTGGAGCAGAGTCAGTCGGAAGGCTGGCTCTGATTTTTGCCCTTTTTTGCAGACTGGTGTGAATAACGGTGTAGTTTATGTAACTTTCTACGAAGATTTCATTGTTTCTGATGTTTAAATGGAAAATGTAAAAATGTTCTTGATATGAGAACTGGAGTATGATATTTTATAAATAGAACGTGCGTTCGTGTTCAAGAATAGGGGAAACATAATTGACGAGTGGGGGAAGATAATGAAAATTGAAAACATTATGAAAATGTTAGAAGTGTTTTGGCCAATTGCTATTGCAATTTATGGTTTTTTTATTTACAAATTTATTCCATATATGAAAACAAAAATTTTTATAAATGAATATCATAATTTTGAAGAATCATTTTTTTGATGGAATACGAATTAGTAGGAACTATTGTAGCACAGGTATTGGTTATATTTTTAATTGTAGCATTTGGAAAATCGACGTGGTCTAATATTATAATAAATGAATATTTTTTTGCTTTAAGTGTCATTGGATTAATATATAGTTTTGGTATAAGTTTAATTGTAAAATTAAAAACAAAAAAACAAAAAAAGAAATATGTCGTCAATATGTTTTTTGGAATAGTGGTTTACTTTGTAATTTCAATGCAAGGTTTAGCAATCTTAAAAAATTTATATAACAAACAGTATGATAGAGATATTTATTTTGTAGTTATTAGTTGCATTATTCTTCAAGTTTTGGCAAATATTAAGGCTGAAAAAGTACGGAATGTAAAGTATATAGTTATAACACAAAAAGAAACATATAAAACATTATTTGAACCAGTAAAAAGAGGAAAGTATTATTTTATAAGGATTACAGATAAAAATGAAGTTGAGAAGAAAAGAGTACAGATAGCAGAAGAAAGAATTGAGAAAATAGAGTATATTATTGAAAAAGTAGAAGAGCATGAATAATAGAATGGTAACAAAAACATAGTGAAATTGAATGATATAGACTATGTAGAGATATCAGATATATTAGGAGAAGTTATGATACTATTAGCTAAATGATTTAAGGAAAGTCAGTGTAATGGATTTTGTCTTGGAAAGGTGGTATGCGTATGACAGCAGACGAGTTGAAAAAGATAATTCAGTCCGGCGAAAAAATAGATGTGGAATTCAAACAGTCAGAAAATGATCTGACAAAGGATGTGTATCAATCGGTCTGTTCGTTTAATAACCGCAATGGAGGACATATTGTTCTTGGTGTAGTTGATAAGACAAAAGAGATTCGGGGTGTTAATTTCCAAAAAGTAGATAAGATACTCAAAGATTTTACGACATCTATTAATAATGCAAATAAGCTGAATCCACCGATGTATCTTACACCAGAGGTTTTTGAGATAGATGGAAAGATACTTGTCTATATCTGGGTGCCTGAGGGAACACAGCTTAGACGTTTGAATGGCAGAATCTGGGATAGAACACATGAAGGTGATATTGATATAACAGACAATGCAGAATTAGTGTATAAGATGTATGCGAGAAAGCAGAGCACTTATTTTGTGAATAAAGTTTATCCAAGACTTGGACTGGAGTATCTTGATCTTGACGTGATCCGAAGAGCGAAGCAGATGGCACTTTCAAGAGTAGACAATCACCCATGGGCAAATATGGATGAGAAAGAAATACTTAGAAGCACAGGACTTATTCTGACTGACCCGGATACGGGAAAGGAAGGAATAACACTTGCTGCGATTCTATTATTTGGAAAAGATAATACGATTATGTCTGTGTTGCCACAATATAAGACAGACGCTATTTATCGTGTGAAAAATCTGGACCGCTATGATGACCGCGAAGTTATTATCACGAATTTAATAGATAGCTACCGCAGATTGATGGATTTTGGAAAAAAACATTTGAATGATACTTTTGTGTTGGATGGAGATCAGAGCGTGAGTGCTAGAGATAAGATTTTGCGTGAAATTATATCAAATATTCTGGCACATCGGGATTATTCCAATGCATATACGGCACAATTTGTGATTGAAAGTAACCGAATCTATACGAAAAACAGTAATCTTCCACATGGTCATGGAGAACTGAAATTGAATCAGTTTGAGCCATTTCCAAAGAACCCGCCGATTTCGAAAGTGTTTCGGGAAATTGGATATGCGGATGAATTGGGCTCTGGGATGAGAAATACGAATAAATATACGAAATTATACTCTGGTGGAACCCCCATTTTTTTGGAAGACAATATTTTTCAAATAGTGATACCGATGGAATCCGTTGCTGATTTGCAAGTTGGACCAGACAACGTTAAAAAGGTGACTGAAAAGGTGACTGAAAAGGTGACTGAAAAGGTGACTGAAAAAGAGCAGGAGGTTCTTGCATTGCTATTAGAGAATGCAAATTATACCATGCCTCAACTTGCAGAAAAATTAAAGATAAGCAGAAAAACAATAGCGGTGCGGTTGAAGTCATTGAAGGAAAAAAATGTGATAGAACGAGTGGGATCAGACAGAAAAGGTTATTGGAAAATAAATAAATGATACAGAAAAGTTTATATCAGGGGAACAAATCGAACGAAAAAATATTTTCTTACCCAAAACCGCTAATTCATGCTATATTATACTTGCACCCAGACGGTGTATCATGTATGATATAGCATGAGTTGCTTTATTTAAGAGGAGGACAGACATCATGGAAAACGAGAATGTCTCAAAGAATTTTATTGAACAGTTTATTGATCAGGATATAGAGGAAGGACATTGCAAAACCGTCCATACAAGATTTCCACCGGAGCCAAACGGATATCTTCATATCGGACATGCCAAGTCCATACTTTTAAATTCAGGTCTTGCGCAGAAATACAATGGAAAATTTAATTTAAGATTTGACGATACGAACCCGACAAAAGAGAAGACAGAGTTTGTTGAGGCAATCAAAGAGGATATCAAATGGCTTGGTGCTGACTGGGAGGACAGACTGTTCTTCGCGTCCGACTATTTTGATCAGATGTATGAAGCAGCAGTAAAGCTGATCAAAAAAGGAAAAGCATACGTTTCTGATCTGAGTGCAGATGAGATCCGTGAGTACCGCGGTACACTGACAGAACCGGGAAAAGAAGATCCTGCGGGCAGCAGAAGTGTGGAAGAGAATCTTGCTTTATTTGAAGATATGAAAAACGGTAAATTTGCCGACGGAGAGAAAGTGCTCCGCGCAAGAATCGATATGACATCTTCAAACATCAATATGAGAGATCCGGTTATTTACCGTGTGGCGCATATGACACACCACAGAACCGGAGACAAATGGTGCATTTATCCGATGTACGATTTTGCACATCCATTAGAGGATGCCATTGAGGGAATTACCCATTCGATCTGTACACTCGAGTTTGAGGATCACAGACCGCTGTACAACTGGGTGATCGATGAGGTTGGCAAAGATATGATTCCGGATAAGGATGAGATGCCGCCGAGACAGATCGAGTTTGCAAAATTATATTTAACAAACGTAGTGACAGGAAAAAGATATATCAAGCGTCTTGTGGAGGAAGGTATCGTAGACGGATGGGATGATCCACGCCTTGTATCGATTGCTGCACTCCGCAGAAGAGGATTTACACCGGAATCTTTAAAAATGTTTGTGGAACTCTGCGGTATTTCCAAGGCAAACAGCTCTGTGGATTATGCCATGTTAGAGTACTGTATCCGTGAAGATTTAAAGATGAAACGTCCCCGTATGATGGCGATCTTAGATCCGGTCAAAGTTGTGATCGACAACTATCCGGAGGGAGAGACAGAGTATCTTGAGGTAGTCAATAACCTTGAAAATGAGGAACTTGGTGTGCGTAAAGTTCCATTTTCACGCGAACTTTATATTGACCGTGAAGACTTTATGGAAGAGCCGCCAAAGAAATATTTCCGTATGTTTCCGGGCAACGAAGTACGTCTGATGAACGCATACTTTGTGACCTGCAACAGTTTCGTAAAAGATGAAAATGGCGTGGTGACGGAGATCCACTGTACTTATGATCCGGCATCTAAAGGTGGAAACAGCCCGGACGGACGAAAAGTAAAAGGAACCATCCAGTGGGTATCTGCAGCACAGGCAGTTCCGGCTGAAATTCGTCTCTATGAAAACATTGTAGATGAGGAAAAAGGAGTGTATAATGAGGACGGAAGTCTGAATCTGAATCCAAATTCCCTCACTGTTTTAAAAAACTGTGTTGTTGAGGAAAATTTAAAAGATGCAAAAGCATATGACAGTTTCCAGTTCGTAAGACAGGGATTTTTCTGTGTGGATGCGAAAGATTCGACCGCAGATCATCTGGTATTTAACCGGATCGTTTCACTTAAGAGCTCATTTAAACTGCCTAATGCATAGCATTGTAATGATTTGCATTTTTGCCCTGAAACGGGCGTAACAGGAAAGGATATGAAATACAAATGAATTTATTTGCAGGATTGGAAAAATTTGGTATTAAAGCAGATAACACAACGGATCTGTTTGAGGATGAAAAAAAGCCGGCAGCATCCGCTGATGGTGGAAAAACAGAGGCTGCTCCGACAGAGGACAGTTTTCTGTTAGACAAGGCAATCCGTTGTACTGTCTGTGACAAGGTATTTAAGACAAAAATGATCAAGAACGGACGAATCAAACGTTTAGAGCCGGATCTGGATCTGCGTCCGCGTTTCGAATACATTGACACTTTAAAATATGATGTGGCATCCTGCCCGTATTGCGGATATACAGCGATGAACCGTTATTTCGAGCATGTGACATCAGGACAGATCAAACTGATCAAGGAACAGGTTTGTGCCAATTTCAAACCAACAGGTTCCGATGAACCTGCCGTCTTAGACTATGATCAGGCAATCGAGCGTTATAAGCTTGCACTTTTCAATACGATCGTCAAAAAAGGAAAGACCAGTGAGAAGGCCTATTCATGTTTAAAACTTTCCTGGCTGTATCGTGGGAAGGCAGAGGAGTTAAAAGGAACAGATCCGGAGACCTTAGAGAAGAAAAAAGAGGCAAAAGAGCAGGAAGAGGCATTTTACCAGCAGGCATATGAGGGATTTATGAAAGCAATGTCTACAGAGATGTTTCCAATGTGTGGAATGGATCAGTGTACCGTAGATTATCTTCTTGCGGCAATGGCATATCATTTCAAAAAATATGATGTGGCTTCTAAGTGTATTTCAAGAATCCAGGCTACACCTTCTGCATCGAAAAAGATGAAAGACCGTGCATATGATTTAAAAGAAAAGATCGTGGCAGAGATCAAAAACAGCAAATAGGCAAAATTATTATGATTGAAATAATGATTGATTTACAGGGGGGAGCGAAAGCTCCCCTCTATGAAAAAATATACGAATATATCAAACGGGATGTCATTGAGGGAAAAATTCCTGTTGGGGAAAAGCTTCCGTCGACAAGACTTTTGGCAAAGCATTTGTCGGTAAGCAGAAGTACCGTCGAAATGGCATATGAACAGCTCCTTGCAGAGGGATACATCAAAGCAGAACCTTGCAGGGGTTTTTTTGTGTGTGATATTACAGAGCTGTATGAGTTTGGGCATATAGAAAAAGATTTCAAACATACATTTACATTTGGAAAAAAAGAGCAGGAAGAGACAGCTTGCAGCCATGTTATTGATTTTTCCCCATATGCAATCGATACCATGCATTTCCCATATAATGTGTGGAGAAAATTAAATAAAAATGCACTGTTAGATGACAGGGAAGAATTGCTGTTATCCGGGGATGGACAGGGGGACTATGGGCTTCGAAAGGCGATTGCAGCATATCTGCATCAGGCGCGAGGTGTGAACTGTCAGCCAGATCAGCTGATCATCGGAGCAGGAAATGAATATCTTGAGATTTTACTGACACAGATTTTAGGAAGAAATAAGCGGGTTCTCATGGAAAATCCAACTTATTTGCAGGCATATCATACATTTTTAAATATGGGATATCAGATGACGCTTGTTTCGGTGGAAGAAGATGGAATAGATCCACAAAAGGTCAGAAATTATGATCCGGATGTTGTCTATATCATGCCTTCCCATCAGTTCCCTCTTGGAACGGTCATGCCGTTAAAACAAAGGCTGGAATTGTTGAAATGGGCATTGGAGAAAGAGGAACGCTATCTGATCGAGGACGATCACGACAGTGAGTACCGTTACCGTGGAAAGCCGATCCCGTCGCTGCAAAGCGTGGATCATTTTGAAAAAGTGATTTATATTGGAACTTTTTCTAAGAGCATTGCGCCGTCACTTCGAATCAGTTATATGGTGCTTCCACCGGAATTGTTAAAACGTTATCATGAAAAATGTGGATTTTATTCTACGACCGTTCCCAAAATTCAGCAGGAGATACTGCGTGCCTTTATTGAAGAGGGACATTTTGAACGTCATTTGAATAAGATGAGGGGGATCTACCGTGCAAAACATGATTTCCTGCTTGCAGAGTTAAAAAAGAGAAGCTGGGTAGAAAAAATTTACGGAGATCATGCAGGACTGCATGTTTTAGTACAGGTAAACACTGAAAAAAAAGAAACAGAGATATGTGATCTGGCGGAAAAACAAGGAATCCGTATCTATGGAATAAGTGAATATGTTGTACGGAAATCGGAGCAGAGCTGTAATGAAACTGTGAGAAATACTGTACCACATAAACCGATTCTTTTACTTGGCTATGGAAGACTGGGTGAAGATGAGATCCAGAAAGGTCTTTTGATATTAGATACTATTATATGATATATTCAATACTGTTTTCCGGTGTTTTTCTGGTGTTTGTGTTGAACAGGATCACTGCCTCTCGTTCCTCATATGGTCCCATTTCATAAAAACCGACACCGGTGCAGGAAAGCCGTGTGATGGAGATCAGGCGGTTGGCGCGTTTGGGCTGATCTGTGATAAAGGTGATGCCTTCCTCAAAGAATTCTTTGTCGAGTTCCGGATCATCCGGTTCTTCATAATAAGGATCAAACACATAGATATCACTGCCCGAAATACCGGTCAGGAGAATATAATGAGGAACTTCCAGGTAAACACGCAGCAAAACAGCACCGCCCTGCTGTAAGGCACCGACAATGAGGCTGTTTTCAGAGAGTACAACCTCGTCCTTAGCGAGAAAATTGCAGGAAATCGGGAAGTTTTTTACCTGTCCGAACTGTGTGAGCCAGTTACTCAAAAACATCATGGCAGATGCGGATGTACCGCGTTTTCCAACTTCGCCTGCTTCATTATAAGAATCAAGACAATAGAGCATAATATATTTGACGATATCCGGGTAAATTTCTTCGCGGTCAAAGAGATAGCGGATGGCATTTGTCAGTGTGGTCGGACCGCAGTCATATTCGGTGGATTGGTAAATTAGCAGATTCTTCATGTGTATTGCCTCTTTTCTTTATTCTAAGCAATACTATAATCAGCCATGAATTTTTTGTCAATCTTTCAACAAAAAAGGATTGACAATTTAAAACATAGAAAATATAATTTACCTAATTCCTAGTGGATTACTAGAAATAATATGCGAAAAGTACTATTTTATATGCTAAAAGCGGGCATACGGGAGTTTTTCGCAGAAAGTGAGGAAATTATGAGAAAAGAAAGAAGATGGAAAAAGGTCCTGTCAGCACTGGTGCTCGCAGCTGCGATGGGAGTTACGGCTGTTGGATGTGGAACTTCCGGCGGCAATACAGGCAGTCAGCCGCAGGGGGAAAATGCGGCGGCAACAGAGACAGCAGAGGTTTCGGATGATATTGTAAATATCGGTGTGACCAATACACTTGGAACGTTAAATCCGCTTTTGATGGATGGCGGAGAGACCAATAAATATGCGACCAGCCTGATGTTTCTTCCACTGGTAGAATTAAATTCGAATCTGGAATTTGAGGGAGAAATCGCGGATTCTGTTACGACGGAAGATAACAAAAATTTTATCGTGCATATCGATGAGAAAGCATCCTGGTCGGATGGCGAGAAGATCACGGCGGATGATGTTGTATACACGGCACTGCGCCTGACATCGCCAGTCATTGGCAATACTTCCATGATGTATTATGTATTTGAGGGTGTGGGCGATGACGGCTTTACGGAAGAGGGAGCAGAGAGCATTGATGGTATCAAAGCGATCGATGATGCGACCGTACAGTTCACCACAAAAGAGGAGATGTCTCTGACCACATTTGAGAATTCTTATGCGCGTTATCTGATGACACTTCCAAAACATGTGATCGAGCAGTACACGGAAGAAGAGTTAAAGACTGCAGAATGGTTCAATCACCCGGATGTCGTCAGCGGACCATATATGGTAACAGATTTCGATGTCGACCATTATATTTCTTATAAAGCAAACGAAAATTATTGGAAAGGTGCACCGAAGATCGCAAAACTCAATATCAAGATCGTGAGCGGCAGCCAGCTTTATGCAGGATTACAGTCCGGCGAGATTGATATTACACAGCCGACAATGAGTGTCATCCCGGAGGAAGATTATGATAGTGTTGAGGCACTTTCCAATGTAAATGTTGTATACGGAGAACCGGTGACCAACCAGTCCGTATTTATCCAGACAAAAAATGTTCCGGATGTGCGTGTGCGTCAGGCAATGTTATATGCAATCGACCGTAAGATGGTATTAGAACAGCTTTTAAAAGGAAAAGGGGAAGTTGCAGATGGATTTCTGTCTTCTGCAAGTCCTTTCTATGATGACAGTATCGTTCCGGTAGAGCAGGATGTAGAGAAAGCAAAAGAACTGTTAGCGGAAGCCGGATGGGACGGATCACAGACCTTACGCTTTTATGTGAACTCTGGTGACAGTGCATTTGTAAATGCTGCGAATGTATTTGTGGCACAGTGGGCTGCAGTCGGCATTAAAGTGGAAGTGCAGACTGTAGATTTTGCAACACTGATGTCCGTCGCAGGCACCAATGACTATGATATTTTAGCAGTACAGTACACCTATGCACCGGTTGATCCATATCCGGATGTGGCATGGCTGTTAGGCGGCGAGGACAGCTGGACCGGATACGGGGATGACAGCGTCAATGAAGCACTTGCAAAGACACAGACAACAAGTGATATGGATGAGATCAAAGGGCTTTACTCCGTTGTGGATCAGAAGGTACAGGAAGATGTTCCGATGTTCTCTGCTTATATTGTCAGCGCACAGGCTGCTGTCAACAAACGTCTTTCAAATGCCACACCAAGTGTGTACGGTTTCTTTAACAATGTGGAACAGTGGGAAATTACGAAATAAGGAACGGGAAAATCAATGTCAAAATTATTACAGGTAAATGATCTGACCACAGAGTTTACCGGGGATTTTGGGAAAAAAATCAGTGTGGATCATGTCAGTTTTGATGTCGCAGAAGGAGAGACGGTTTGTATCGTTGGTGAGTCCGGCTGTGGCAAGAGTGTGACATCACTGTCTATTATGGGATTATTAGGAAGGGGCGGAGCTGTCGTTGACGGCTCTGTCCTCTTTGCAAACAAAAATCTGCTGGATATGGATGAAAAACAGTTAGATACGATCCGCGGAAATCAGATGACGATGATTTTTCAGGATCCTTTAACATCGTTAAACCCGGTGTTTACGATCGGAAGCCAGATCACGGAGAGCATCCGGATTCATATGCATCTGTCAAAAAAAGAAGCAGGAGAGCGTGCGGTCACGATCTTAGAGAAAGTCGGTATGCCGGATGCGCGTGCTGTAATGAAAAAATATCCGCATATGCTTTCCGGCGGAATGCGTCAGCGAGTGATGATCGCGATGGCACTTTGCTGTAATCCAAAACTTTTGATCGCAGATGAGCCGACGACGGCACTTGACGTGACGATCCAGGCGCAGATCATGGAACTGATACGGGATCTGCAAAAAGAGATTGAGATGTCTGTGATCCTGATCACACACGATATCGGACTTGTGGCGCAGATGGCGGACCGTGTGTTTGTCATGTATGCGGGACAGATCATCGAGATGGCATCTGTGAAGGATCTTTTTTATCATCCGGCACATCCGTATACGAAAGCACTGCTTGATACGGTTCCGGGCATTTACGATGAGAGCGGAAGGACGCTTGCATCGATTCCGGGAATCGTACCGGAAAATTATGACCAGATTCCGGGATGCAGGTTTGCGGACCGCTGTGCATTTGCCGGGGAAGGCTGTGAAAAGAAGCAGGAGATGAGGGAGATAGAAAAGGATCATTTCGTGCGCTGCCATAAGGCTGACAGGAGTTAAAACAGGAATGGATAAAGAACTGATCAGAGTAGAGAATTTAAAAAAATATTATGATATCAAGGGCGGTATCATTACCCATACCGTCAGTCAGATACAGGCCGTGGACGGCATTGATTTTTCAATAAAAAAGGGCGAGACCCTTGGACTGGTTGGAGAATCAGGCTGTGGAAAGTCCACGATCGGCCAGCTTTTGGTGGGACTGCTCTCGCCGACTGACGGTGCGATTTATTATCATGGGGAAAAAATAGGTGGAAAATCTCTCACACGCGGTGAAAAAAAGGCACGAAAACAGGCGGGAACCAATCTTCAGATGATCTTTCAGGATTCCTATTCTTCACTCAATCCACGAAAACATATTTATGATATTTTAGCACAGCCGATGCTATATCATGGTGTATCCGATAAGAAAACGATCGATACAGACTTAAAACAGCTTCTGGATATGGTTGGTCTGCCTCAAAGTGCACTTCTAAAATACCCGCATGAATTTTCAGGTGGTCAGAGACAGCGTATCGGAATTGCAAAAGCGTTGTCCTTAAAGCCGGAGTTTATCGTGTGTGACGAACCGGTCAGTGCGCTTGATGTGTCGATCCAGGCACAGATATTAAACCTGATCCGCGAGCTGCAGAACGAACTGGGATTGACGAGTCTGTTCGTCGGTCATGGGCTTGGTGCAGTCCGTTATGTCAGTGACCGGATCGCAGTCATGTATCTGGGAAAGATCGTTGAGATTGCAGATGCCGGAGAGGTATTTATGCATCCGGTACATCCGTATACAAAAGCACTGACACAGGCAGCACCGGTTGCAGATCCGGGACGGCGGGAAGAAAAGTCAGCCGTTTTGACAGGTGAGGTTGCCTCTGCAGTACATCCGCCGAAGGGATGCAGGTTTCATCCGAGATGCCCGTATGCGAGAGAAGACTGCAGTGTGAGTGAGCCGATGCTTCTGCCGATGGCGGAAAAACCGGATCATCTGGTGGCGTGTCCTTATTACGAGGGGACAGAAACTGCGTAACATACATTTTTTCATCCAGGAATGAGGAATATTATGACGAAATATATTATCAAACGTATCCTGATCGCAATTCCGGTTTTGCTCGGCATTACCGTGATCGATTATGCGATTATGTGCATGGCGGGGAGTCCGCTTGAAATGCTGCAGGGACCACGCGTCTCGGAGGCTGCTGTACAGGCAAAAGCGATAGCATTAGGGCTCGACAAACCATTTTATGTACAGTATTTTGTATGGCTGGGTCAGCTTCTGCATGGAAATATGGGATATTCCATTAAAAATTACCAGCCGGTTGCTGCTATGATCACGAGTCATCTTGGACCGACCCTGCTTCTGATGGGAGTGTCACTGCTTGGCAGCATCCTGCTTGCGGTTCCGGCAGGGATCTACAGCGCAATCCATCAGTATTCGAAAGGCGATTATACGGTGGTAACATTATCGTTCCTTGGCAGCAGTATTCCGGGATTTTTCCTTGCCATGCTCCTTATTTATCTGTTTACGGTAAAATTGGGCTGGCTGCCTTCCGGAGGAATGACGACACTTGGAACATCCGGGGGAGCGGCGGACGTGGCGGTACACATGGTTATGCCGGTCATTGTGCTTGCAGTTTCCATGGCAGGAACCAATATCCGATATATCCGCAGCGCGGTGCTTGAAATTTTACAGCAGGATTATCTGCGCACAGCGCGGGCAAAGGGAATCGGTCATTTCCTGGTCATCAATAAACATGCGCTGCGCAACGCTTTAGTTCCGATCGTGACAGTCATTGGAATGGAGATACCAGTACTGTTTGGCGGATCGATCATCGTGGAGCAGGTCTTTTCCTGGCCGGGTCTTGGACTTATGACAATGAGTGCGATCACAAACCGTGATTATCCGGTCATCATGGGCGTCTGTCTGCTCTCGGCGATCGTGGTACTGCTCGGCAATCTTCTGACGGATATTTTATATGCGGTGGTAGATCCGACGATAAAACTTCAGTAAAGAGGTTGAACTTATATGAGAAAAAAGAAAAAAGTTAATGCAAATGAAACATACATGCAGACTGTGATGCGGCGTTTCCGTGCACATCATCTTGCAAAGATCAGCCTTGTGATACTGGTGGTTGTCGGTCTGGCTGCTCTGTTTGCGCCGGTTGTTGCGCCTTATGATCCGGATGCGATCGTCGGAACTTTCAGCGGTGCACCGTGTAAGGAATTTATCCTTGGAACGGATCAGATCGGCAGGGATGTGTTCAGCAGACTTTTATACGCAACCAGAATTTCTCTGCTTGTAGGAATCCTTGCAACAGTGATCTCCACGGTAATCGGAGTGGTACTCGGTCTGATCGCTGGATATTTTGGCGGTGTGGCGGATATGCTCCTGATGCGTTTTACGGATATGGTGATGTCATTTCCTTATATCCTTCTTGTGCTCGTTGCGGCGGCAATCTTTAAACCGGGTTTGTGGAGCATTATCCTGATCCTTGGATTTGTAGACTGGCCGGGTGTGGCGAGACTGGTGCGTGGAAATGTTTTAAGTCTGCGTGAAACAAATTTTGTCAAGGGAAATGTGGTGGCAGGGATGCCGCTTCGTCATATCTTATTTTCAGAAATTTTACCAAACACAGTTGCACCGATCCTCGTATATGCAACATCTGTTATGGCGATCTCCATGCTGGATGAGGCGGCTTTAAGTTTCCTTGGCATGGGTGTACAGCCGCCGATGGCAAGCCTTGGAAATATGTTAAACGGGGCGCAGTCTATCACGGTATTGACTTCACAGCCGTGGCTGTGGCTTCCACCGGGAATTATGATCGTTGTGCTGGTAGTTTCCATCAATTTTGTTGGCGATGCATTGCGTGATGCATTTGATCCATCCGGTGGACGCAGGTAGGCGGCGGATGAAAGCGAATAAAAATTTAAACCACAGAAATGATGAGAGGGATAACAGATAGAACGTTTGCGGAGCATGCAGGCGATCGTTTGTTATAATAGACGGCGTTGCGGGCAGAACGTGAGAATGTGTAGAAATGGAGAAGAGTATGGAACGAAAGGCATTAGAACAGAAACTTACCGGTTTTTTTGAGGAACTTCATATGCATCCGGAGCTGTCTTATGAGGAATATGAGACGACAGAGCGGATCAAACGGGAACTTGCGGCGGCAGGCATTGAGATTTTGCAGATACCGCTAAAGACCGGTGTGACCGCCATCGTGCGCGGCGCAAAACCGGGAAAAACTTATGGACTGCGCTGTGACATTGATGCACTGCCGATCGAGGAGGAAACCGATCTTCCCTATAAATCAAAAACTCCGGGGAAAATGCATGCCTGCGGACATGATTTTCATACGGCGGCGGTGTTTGGAGCAGCATTGCTGTTACAGGAGAGGAAAGAGGAGTTACAGGGAACTGTAAAAATTCTGTTCCAGCCGGCAGAGGAATCTTCCCATGGTGCGGAGACAGTTCTTGAAACCGGTGTGTTCTCGGATGTAACAGCGATCTTTGGGCTGCATACGGCGGCATATCTTCCGGTTGGAACGCTGGGAATCCGCGAGGGCAGTGTCATGGCTGCAGTAGACCGGTTTGAGTTAAATATCACGGGAACAGGCTGCCATGGAGGACACCCGGATGAGGGCGTGGACACGATCCTGGTAGCTGCATCTGTGATACAGGCGTTCCAGAGTATTGTCGGCAGAAACTTAAATCCGTTCCATACAGGTGTTGTCAGTGTGACGAGGATTAATGGCGGCAATACCTGGAATGTGATCCCGGATAAGGTGGAACTGGAGGGTACCGTGCGTTCCATGGAAAAAGACGATCGTATCTTTATAGAAAGACGCATGCGTGAGATTGCGGAACACACAGCAGCGGCATATGGCGCAAATGCGGAATTGTTGTGGTATCCGGGGCCGCCTGCAACCGTCAATGAGAAAGCGTGGAGTGCGTTTGCACAAAAAGTGGCAGAAGAGAGTGGCTTTGAGGTTGTTCCACAGCGTAATTCGACAGGTGGAGAGGATTTTGCTTTTTATCTCGAAAAGATTCCGGGCTGTTTTATCAACGTGGGAACGGGAGTCGGTTATCCGAACCATCATCCAAAGTTTTATGCGGATGAGGCGGCACTTACACCGGCAGCAGAGTATCTTGAAAAATTGTTGGTAGAAGCACTGAGACAGTGAGAATCATAGATGTCAGAGGCACAGTCACAATCAGGTTCTTTCATGGATGGCAGAACAAGGCAGTATAAAGTAAAAAAACAGGAGCACAAGCTCCTGTTTTTTTACTTCATAGGAAATTGTCCGCTATGAATTAATAGAACCATAATCACATCCTGTGATTAGTCCTCATATTTATTTTTCTCACCGATCTCCTGCATCTTCATAGCGCGAACTTTTAATGGAAGTCCGAACAGTGTGATGAATCCGGAAGCATCGTGATGATCGTAAAGATCACCGGTTGTAAAGCTTGCGAGTGACTCACTGTACAGAGAGTATTTAGAAGTTGTTCCGGCTTTGATGATGTTGCCTTTGTATAATTTGAATTTAACTTCACCGGTTACATATTCCTGCGTGGAGGTAACGAAAGCTCTGACTGCATCACATAAAGGTGTGAACCATTTTCCTTCGTAAACGATCTGGGCAAGTTTGTTACCCATATCTTTCTTCACTTCCATGGTTGCACGGTCTAAAACGAGCTCCTCTAACTGCTGGTGAGCTTCCATTAAGATCGTTCCGCCAGGAGTCTCATATACACCGCGGGATTTCATACCAACAACACGGTTCTCTACGATATCGATGATGCCGACGCCGTGCTTACCGCCAAGACGGTTTAACTCACGGATGATATCGGAAACTTTCATCTCTTTTCCGTTTACGGAAGTCGGAACACCTTTCTCAAATGTCATGGTTACATATTCGCCTTCTTCCGGAGCTTTTTCCGGGGAAACACCGAGAACTAACAGGTGATCATAGTTTGGCTCACATGCAGGATCCTCTAACTCAAGGCCTTCATGGCTGATGTGCCAGATGTTACGGTCACGGCTGTAGCTTGTGTCAGCGGAGAATGGAAGATGAATACCATGTGCTTTGCAGTATTCGATCTCTGACTCGCGGGAATCCATGGTCCATTTTGAATCTCTCCATGCAGCGATGATCTTTAAGTCAGGGGCAAGTGCTTTGATGCTGAGCTCAAAACGAATCTGGTCGTTTCCTTTACCGGTAGCACCGTGGCAGATTGCAGTAGCGCCTTCTTTTCTTGCAATCTCAACTAACTTCTTAGCAATCAGAGGACGTGCCATAGAGGTTCCGAGTAAGTATTTGTTTTCATAAATGGCATTTGCCTGAACACATGGCATGATGTAATCGTCACAGAATTCATCGATGATATCTACGATGTATAATTTGGAAGCTCCACAGGAGATAGCTCTTTCTTCAAGACCGTCTAACTCTTCTTCCTGACCGCAGTCGATACAGCAGCAGATAACTTCATAATCATAATTTTCCTTTAACCATGGAATAATGGCGGTGGTATCAAGTCCACCGGAGTACGCTAAAATAACTTTTTCCTTCATGTGATACAGCCCTTTCTGTTATGTATATTTGATCCATTTGTATGCCGGATCATTAACTAAAGACAATATACAACAAAAAATGTAGAAACGCAAGTGAAAAATTATACATTCATTATTCATAAAAATACATAAAGATTATACAAAATGGAGAAAATAGTTAAGTATAATACATATTATAGGAAAAAGACAAAAAATAGTATTGCATAAAAGATAAAATGAATGTATAATTATGCAATACCGAACGGCGCACGAAAAAAGATACTTTACGACTGCGATGAGGTGTATTAATATAGGAAGAAAGATGCTTATGCAGGTATGCCTGTATACAATAATGGGCTGAAAAGTGCAGAAATCATGTGAGATAAGCATGAGCGGAAAGGATGAGAAAAATGATAAAAGCAGGAATCATCGGTGCAACCGGATATGCAGGAAATGAACTGGTCCGTATTTTAATGGGACATAAAGAAGTGGAGATTAAATGGTATGGATCCCGCAGCTACATAGATAAAAAATATGCAGAAGTTTACCAGAATATGTTTGAGATCGTGGATGACGTATGCTTAGATGATAATATGGATGAGCTTGCAAGCCAGGTGGACGTGATCTTTACAGCAACCCCGCAGGGATTTTTGGCAGGTGTGCTGACAGAGGATATATTAAATAAGGTAAAAATCATAGATTTAAGCGCTGATTTCAGAATCAAAGATGTTTCCGTCTATGAGAAATGGTACAAGATCGAGCACAAGAGTCCGCAGTTTATAGAGGAAGCTGTCTATGGTCTCTGCGAGATCAATCGTGATAAAGTAAAAGGAGCAAGACTTATCGCCAATCCGGGCTGCTATACGACCTGTTCCATTCTGACCGCTTATCCGCTGGTAAAAGAGGGGCTGATCGACCCGAATACGTTGATCATTGATGCAAAATCAGGAACTTCCGGTGCAGGGCGGGGTGCAAAGCTGCCGAACCTGTTCTGTGAGGTCAATGAAAATATGAAAGCGTACGGAGTGACAAATCACCGTCATACGCCAGAGATTGAGGAGCAGCTCGGTTATGCGGCAGGCAAAGAGATCGTTGTTAATTTTACCCCGCACCTTGTTCCGATGAACCGCGGTATCCTCGCAACCGAGTATGCAGCACTGGTAAAAAAAGCAGATGGCAGCCTTCCTTCTTATGAGGAAGTAAAGGCAGTCTATGATAAATATTATGGCAAAGAAAAATTTGTCCGTGTGCTGGAAAAAGATGTCTGTCCGGAGACAAAATGGGTAGAGGGCAGTAATTATGTAGATGTTAATTTTAAGATTGACGAGAGAACCGGACGTATCGTGATGATGGGCGCACTTGACAACCTGGTAAAAGGTGCAGCAGGACAGGCGGTACAGAACATGAACCTGTTATTCGGTTTTGATGAGGCAGAGGGCTTAAATATGGTTCCGATGTTCCCGTAAGCATCATAGATGGATGCATAGTAATTGAAGATTACATAGTAATTAAAGATTACATAGTAATAAAGATTACATAGTAATACACTGAATTATATTTTTAATAAGAGGTAAAAAGTAACTGGACGAAACAGTTATGCTGGAAAAGGAATCAAAGACATGGAAGAGAAAAAAGTAAACATCCGTGAGATGACAATGGAGGATTTTGAGGAGGTACATGCACTGTGGATGGGGATTCACGGGTTTGGAATCCGGAGTATTGATGATTCGAAAGAAGGTGTGGAACGCTTTATCAGACGAAATCCGACCACGAGTATGGTGGCGTGTGAAAACGACAGAATCATCGGTGCAATCCTGTGCGGTCATGACGGCAGACGCGGATGTTTATATCACGTCTGCGTTCATGAGGATTA
>ENA-ORKV01001094-ORKV01001094.1-human-gut-metagenome-genome-assembly--contig:-NODE-1094-length-23614-cov-4.905553_pt1 | contig 23614 bp, 16 predicted proteins | sample MGYA00243058_ERZ508805 | MGnify/ENA primary metagenome ERZ508805 (study PRJEB26277, sample SAMN04329770) | human gut metagenome | biome: human-associated habitat | host: Homo sapiens | place: USA... | reverse complement strand
ATTGTGGTTGACGGCGTTTCACGGTAATGCTATAATAGCGAAAGATACCAGACAAAATCATGCATCGCGAAAACACCGGCGGACAAGGCTTTTGCGTGTGAAATGGTTTTGCCATGAAAATTATAGCAAAGAGGAAAAAAACATGCAGGGACGTACACATAATTGTGGTCAGTTAAGACTAGAGAATGTCGGAGAAGAGGTTAAGCTTGTCGGCTGGTACGAGAATCTCCGTCAGGTGAGCAAGAATCTTGGCTTCCTGATTTTGAGAGATTTCTACGGCACGACACAGATTGTCGCCGAGACAGAAGAACAGATGGAGCAGTTGGCAGGAATTAACTACGAGTCAACTATAGAGATAGTCGGAATAGTAAGAGAGAGAAGCTCCAAGAACAGCAAGATTCCTACGGGAGATATCGAGGTTGTTCCTTCTAAGATTACGGTTCTTGGAAAGTGCCAGTACAACGAGCTTCCGTTCCAGATTAACCATTCAAAGGATGCGGATGAGAACGTAAGACTCAAGTACAGATACCTTGACCTTCGTAATCCGGATGTCAAGTCAAGAATCATATTGAGAAGCAGGATTGTTGCAGACCTTCGTGCTGCCATGATAGGTCATGATTTCATGGAGATTACAACTCCTATACTTACATGTTCATCACCTGAGGGCGCAAGAGACTACCTTGTACCGGCAAGAAATCATCCGGGCAAGTTCTACGCACTTCCACAGGCACCGCAGCAGTTCAAGCAGCTTCTTATGGCATCGGGCTTTGACAGATATTTCCAGATAGCACCATGCTTCAGAGACGAGGACGCCAGAGCAGACCGTTCACCGGGAGAGTTCTACCAGCTTGATATGGAGATGGCATTTGCAAATCAGGAGGATGTATTCGAGATTCTTGAAGATGTTCTTCCACCTATTTTTGCAAGATACGGAATCTACAATGAGGCTTCCAAGCCGCCATTTAAGAGAATCCCATATCTTGAGTCAATGGATAAGTACGGAACGGATAAGCCTGACCTTCGTATCAGTCTTATCGTGCAGGATGCTACAGACGTTCTTGCCGATTGCGGCTTCGGACCTTTTGCGGGCAACAGAGTTAAGGCGGTTGTGGCTGAGAACTTCACCGGCACAAGAAAGCAGATTGACAAGCTCTGTGCGGATGTTGAGGTTGTGAGCGGACAGAAGGCATACTATTTCAGACTTGATGAGAACGGCGAGCTTGTCGGAGGTATAGCTAAGTTCGTTCAGGAGCACAAGGATGCGGTAGTTAAGGCACTTGGTCTTAAGAACGGTGATTTCGTTGCACTCGCAGCGGGTGATTTAAAGACAGCACAGAAGACAGCAGGAGTTATCAGAAAGACTATCGGAAACAGCTTTGACGGATATATGAAGAAGGAATGCTATGAGTTCTGCTGGATAGTCGACTTCCCTATGTATGAGATTGGTGAGGAGTCGGGAGAGCTTGAGTTCTGCCACAACCCATTCTCAATGCCGCAGGGCGGAGCGGAGGCTCTTGATACAATGAATCCGCTTGACATTCTTGCATACCAGTATGACCTCGTATGTAACGGCGTTGAGCTGTCATCGGGCGCAGTCCGTAACCACGACCCTGAGATTATGATTAAGGCATTCAAGCTTGTAGGTCTTGGCGAGGATGATGTTAAAGCTAAGTTCCCTGCAATGTACAATGCATTCTGCTATGGAGCACCTCCACACGCAGGTATTGCGCCGGGCGTTGACCGTATGGTAATGCTAATCGCAGGAGAGGAGAGCATCCGCGAGATTATTCCGTTCCCGATGAACAAGAACGCACAGGACGTTATGATGGGTGCTCCTGCAACAGTTACAGACAAGCAGCTTCGCGAGGTTCATATTCAGATAGTTGAGGATAAGGCTGAGGAGAAGAAAGAGGATGCTGAGTAAGCATTAAGCGAAAACAGAACAGTAATATTATAATAAAAGACAGCTTTTTATTCCGAATAGTATTCGGGGTAGATAAGCTGTCTTTTTTGTGTTTTGCCACAATCAACTCTGCAAGGCATGTTTTGAAATTTAATGAGGTATAAAAAAATAAGAAAGTGCAACAATATGTATAAAATGTTGCATTTTCTTATTTACATACTATATTTCGGATGTTATTTGAAATACTTAACCCATAAATCGAAATTTTTTAAGATATTTTAAATTTGTCAAAGCAAAGTCTCATCCTATAAAGGTTTTATTCGCATTTCTAAAAGCTTTTGCTAAGTAAATTAAGCTTATCTAATAATCCATCTTTTTAAAGAGCAAATCGCGGTCATCCTGCTCAATTCCAAGATAACGTTTGGTAATGACAAATGAAGAATGATTGTATATATCCATAAGAAGAACAGGCGATGTGCCGTTTTTCCATGCGTGATAACCGAAGGTCTTGCGCAGGGAATGACAGCTTATATGTGTCTCACCAACCGTATCTTCGGCAGCCCTTTTTACAATTCTATATGCCTGTGAACGACACAGAGGTTTTGTAGAATCAGTTGTCTTACAGAAAATATAATCTTCTTTTTCAGGTTTTTTTGATGCACGATAATTTTCCAATGCATTTATAATGTGCTGGCTGAGAGCTATCATGCTCGCTTTTCCGGTCTTTTTTTCATATACAAGTAAATGAGGGACATACATATTCCTATCGAACTGATATACGTCCTGCCATTTAAGGCTGAGGATATCACTGATACGAAGTGCAGTGTGCAGACCGAATATAATCAGTGCTCTGTTCCGCATATTCGGTTTTTGGACATCATAATACTCAATAATATTTCTTACATCCTGACTGTTTCTGATTGGTTGTGTTGTGCTCATAGGCTTCTTCCTTTCCAAATAAATAATGATTTGAACTTGTTTAAAAAATGCAACATTTTATACAAACTGTTGCACATACACAGCTGAAAAACAAGGAGGTTGGTATGAAAAAGAATATCTGAATCAGTAAAAATAAAAGTTAGGATATTCTGTGTTTCATACTTGGAAAACGCTGAAATACAGGGTTTTTCATTAATATTTGGAGGTAGTATGCTGAAATTAACACTTCGTCCCGGCGATTTCATAGATGTCGGTGAGAACATAAGGGTAGTATTCTCCGGAGGCTCGGCAAACAATATCCACCTGCTGATTGATGCACCGAAGGATGTCAACATCGTAAGAAATACGGCCCAGCAGAGGAGAGAGAAGTCTCCATATTTTGCGGAGCCTAAGCTCTCACAGAAGGCACAGAAGGAGATTGCAGACATCCTTATGCAGGAGAAGAAAAGCAGACAGGATGACACGGCCGCAAGGGCTCGCAGTTAAGACGGTAATAAAGCAGAGAAATCCTAGGCTCTCTGTTTTTATTATAAATAAAAAAATGTGCAGGAACGGATTCCTGTGCAATAACAACATGGAGGTAATTTAATATGGTAGTACAGCACAATTTACAGGCAATGAATGCCAACAGAATGTTAAACATCACAACAGGCTCACAGTCTAAGTCAGCAGAGAAGTTATCCTCAGGCTACAGAATCAACCGTGCAGCTGATGATGCAGCAGGTCTTACAATTTCCGAGAAGATGAGAAAGCAGATCAGAGGTCTTGACCAGGCTTCCTCTAACGCTGAGGACGGTGTATCCGCAGTACAGACAGCAGAAGGTGCGCTCACAGAGGTTCACTCAATGCTTCAGAGAATGAACGAGCTTGCAGTTCAGGCTTCCAACGGAACCAATTCACAGGATGATAGAGATGCCATTCAGGCAGAGATAGAGCAACTCACAACTGAGATTGACAGAGTAGCTGAGACAACAAAGTTCAATGAAACTTATCTTTTAAAGGGTGATGCTGATGGAAACACAGCAACCAATACAGTTAATGCACATGATGCAGGACTTAAAGGTACTCTCACAGGTGCTGGCACAGGTACAGCTGCATTCACCGCTGATAAGTTAGCAGTTGGTGATAAGGTTTCAATCGGCGGAACAGAGTACACTATCGTCGACAGTGCAAAGGCAGATGACTATAAGGATATAAACGGATATACTGCAGCATCAGGTGATAAGATTACAGATGCCGATGGCAACAAATATACATACTATGCACAGAATGATAATGATGCTAATGGTACCAAGGTTACAGCAACCGGATGGTACAAGGATGGAGACTCAACAACAACAGCCGTAACACAGGCTAATATTTTGAAGGTTGGAAATTCCTTAAACGGTAAGAAATTATACGGCGATGGAAATGATGCTTATACTGCAACTGCTATTGCAGATGTTGTAGCTGGTGTGAAGGCGCTTAGCGATGGTGATACAGTAAAAATAGCCGATGCAGATGGTTCAAATCAAAAAACATATACTGTCGGAGTATCAACAGATGCTGCAAATAATACATATACAGCCGATGATCTTGCAAAGTTAATCACAGAAGGTAAACTTGTTGACGATGGAACGAAAAAATATTATGTTCTTCCTAAGGCAAGTGATAAGGATAATGAGATTTCATTGAGCGAAGCATATTCTAAGATGGCAGATGAGCTCAAGACTGCAAGTGACATCGGAACTGACTCTAAGACACAGTCTACGGTAACTAACAATGGAGATGGTACTTTCTCTATTGAGGAGGGTTCTGTTAAGGTAGCTAAGGGTCTTTCCTTCAACTTACATGTTGGTGCAGATGCTGATATGACTAACAAGATTAATGTAAATATCGATTCTATGAGTGCAGCATCTCTTGGTATCAAGGGCATAAATGTATCTGATACAACAGGTAAGTCTGCCACATATGCAGTAGATGCCATAGCTGACGCTCTTTCAAAGGTATCTTCACAGCGTTCGGCTCTCGGTGCTGTTCAGAACAGACTTGAGCACACAATCGCTAACCTCGACAATGTTGTTGAGAATACAACATCAGCTGAGTCACGTATCCGTGATGTCGATATGGCTGAGGAGATGGTTGAGTACAGCAAGAACAACATTCTTGCTCAGGCTGGACAGTCTATGCTTGCACAGGCTAACCAGGCTACACAGGGAGTTCTCTCCTTACTCGGCTAATCAATCTTAGCTTAATATTCATTAGATTGTTCTTTATGTGGTCAGTTAATCTTGGCATAATATTAAGGTTTCTGATGAAGGAATAATTTCTGATGAAATGGTGATAAGATTTACAGGGCTTCCATACTGGAGAAATCCGGTGTGGAGGTCTTTTTTTGTATAATAAGGTTCGGGTGGCAAAACATTCTGATTTAGTCTATGAGTGTATAACAAGTTATATATATGCATATCTCTTCGTTGTCCGAAGCAAGATGTTCTAAGGACTCTGATAAACATTTTCTATACGTCCGCCACCGAAGCGAAGCATACATCCATGTATGCATTGCTTCTAAAGCAGCATCCATGCTGCTTTTGGCTGGGAATCAAGCAGAGTCCTAAGAACAACTAAGCTTCTCCCAAAAGTCGAGATATGCATATATATAACTTGTTATACACGGTTAAGTTCATAAGGCATGTTTTGCCACCCGAATCTTAAACTGTAAATGTACAAATATTATGCCAAATTGTATCAAAGAGGATATTGACATGCATAGTCTGTTATGCTAATCTCAAGCCAGAGCATATTTCTTGAGATTCTATAGCTCATTGGAGAATTCTATATTCAGTGGGCGTTTACATTTCATAGGTTTTATACCTTATGAAATTCTAAATTTTATGAAATTCTAATTTCATGAAATCTTAAATGTATGTGCACCCTTTTAGGTGGATATTCAGAGGTCTATGCTTGAAATCACATTAATTTTTTTAGCAGGAGACATCTGATATCACCGGAAGATGCTGTATTGACAGACCAATGCATATACATACTTGTATAAGAAGTATAATCGGCAGTGCAAATTGGCATCGGTAGATATATCTCCTGCATAACAACTACAGGAGGTATTTGATGAAGGGTATTAACGGAACAAGAACGAAAAAAGTAAAGGTTGAAGAGAATGAGTTTTTTACTGGTGCTGACACAGAGGCGGGTACACCGTGTGCAGGAGCAGAAGGGATAGAAGCATCTCGAATGGAATCAGCACAGACAGATGTGATACGAAGAGGAACAGTACAGACGGATGCGGCACGAAGAGGAGCGGCACAGACGGATGTGGTGCGAAGTGGCAAGGCAAATGCAGGAAAAATGACACCCGATTGCAGTGAGTTGCCGACAGGTGGGTTGATATCTGACCGCAGATACAAGGATACAATATTCAGGATGTTATTTTCTGATAAGAAGAATCTGCTTGAGCTGTACAATGCAGTATCGGGCAGGCATTATGACAATCCGGATGATTTACAGATAGTAACGCTTGAGAATGCGGTCTACATGGGTATGAAGAATGACCTTGCATTTCTGCTGAGCACAGGAATATATCTGTATGAGCATCAGTCAACGGTCAATCCCAACATGCCGTTGCGGAATCTGTTTTACATTTCATCAGAGTACAGCAAGCTGGTGGAGACTAAGTCGCTGTACTCATCAGCCATACAGAAAGTGCCGGCACCGAATTTCATAGTGTTTTATAACGGACAGGATGAGGTTGCCGACAGAAGTGAGTACAGGCTGTCGGATGCGTTTGCACCGCATGTTAATAATCCGGCACTTGAACTTAGAGTCACGGTGCTTAACATTAATTATGGCAGGAATCTGGAACTTATGAAGCAGAGCCGCACGCTGAGGGATTATGCGCAGTATGTGGCATTGGTCAGAAAATATAAAGAAGAATCAGGTTCACTTGATGATGCAGTCAACAGGGCGGTTGATGAGTGCATAAAAAATGACATTCTGGCGGATTTCTTAAGGAAGAACCGGGCGGAGGTAGTTATGACGAGCATATTTGAATATAATAAGGAAGAGGAAGAGAGAAAACTGAGGACAGCGGAAAGACAGGCTGGGTATGGTGAGGGATATGATAGAGGAATAGAGCATACGCTTGCTGAGTTGGTAAATGAAGGGATTTTATCTATAGAACAGGCGGCACATAAATTGAATATGACAGAGGATGAATTTGAGAAAGTCATGGAGAGCAGATAGTAGTTATGACAAGTAAGAATATTTAGCTAAGAAAAACCGTAACAGATTTAGTAATTGACTAATTCTATTACGGTTTTTGCATTTTGGAGTAATGAAAAACATTATGAATATAAATTTCAGCTTATACGGCAGACCTTATGTTTCCTGATTATTTGAATTCTGGTTCGGAGGAGTCATGCCGCCATTGCCGTCCGGAGGAGTCATATCGCCCATATTACCGTTGCCGTCCGGCATCTGCCCATCGTAGTTATTATTGCCTCTATCAGGTCTTTGACCACCCATGCCGCCATTGCCGCCGGGGAAACCGCCGCCCATTCCCATGCCGTTTCCGTATATGACACTGTCCATGGTGACAGTTGTCTCATAGTCGCCGGCTTTTATGGTGTATGTACTGCCAACGGTTATGTCAGGAGAACTGATTACTACACTGCTGTAGGTCTTGTCTGACTGCCATGAAATAAGTTCATTACCTGATTCGTCAAGCAGACTTATTGTTGTACCGGCAGACTGGGTTGTAAATGTAACGAGGATGCTTCCCTGCGTTGAGGATGAGCCAAAATTCTGAGCCATTCCGGATGCGCCTGCCGCAATTAAGGTTCCGCCTGTAATTGTGGCTTCCCCGTCATAGTCAAGAGCGCCATCGGCATTTGATTCAGGGCCTGATACATAGATTTCGCCGCCTGATACATAGAGATTGCCGTTAGAGTCTATACCATCGCCATCTGCGTCAATGTTTATTGTGCCGCCGTTGATATATATGTTGGCGTTAGAGTCTGCTGCAAATGTGTCCGGGACGAATCCGCCAAAGCCGCTTGAGTCATTTCCGCCTGCAGCATTTATGCCATCGTCAGAAGCTGTAAGGCTTATTGTGCCATCATTTACGGTGACAGTAAGACCTTCAAGACCCTCGTAGCAGTCTGTGATATTGATATAGCCGTTGTTGATTGTCAGCGCATCATCAGCATGTAAACCATCGTCACCTGTAGCTATTGTGAAGCTTCCGCCATTTACAGTCACGTTTGAATTGCTGTGAAGTCCGTCATCGGCGGTGTCAATGTCGAAGGTTCCATTGTTTACAATGAGGTCACCGCCGGCTTTGAGTCCCTTGGTGCTTGCATCATCCTCTATGCTTTCGGTATTTATGTCAAAGCTGCCATCACCAACGAGAAGATACTAGCCGGCAGCTATGCCATCACCCTGCGCTGATATATTGAAGCTGCCGCCTGCGATATATACAAAGTCTGCTGTGGCATCGTCATTATTTTCACAATGTATGCCATCCTTGCCGGATGTTATTGTGAAGCTGCCGTCAGCGATTCTTATGCTGTCCTTTGCACTAAGACCGTGGCCTGCAGAGTTGATAGTGTAAGCTCCGCCTGTGATTACAAGGTCATCCTTTGACACTATGCCGTGGCCTGACGATGCATTTATTGTGAGACTGCCGCTTCCGTTAAGAGTTAAGTCATCCTTTGAAAAAATAACTGCGTCAATATTATTGTCATCTATAGCGGTATACTCACCGCCATTTGACAGTGTATTTTCGGAGCCTGGTGCGAGAGTTATGAATACCTTATCTGCTTCGCAGACGTAGATTGCAGCCGATGTATTGCTGTTTATATTGGCATTGTCAAGCACAAGCTGGATTTTTGCACTCTTATCTGCGTCTATAATTATCATGCCGTCATCGAGAGTTCCGGATATGATATAGGTTCCTTCCTCGGATATGGTAGCTGTAGAGCCGGATACGGTTACCGAATCGGAGCTGCTGCTTATGCTGTCGCCGCTTAGAACAAGCTTTACGCTTGTGCTCTCATTATTTCCGATTTCTTTGTCGCGGTTGGTGAACATCTCCGATGTGTCGACGGATGTTATCGCTGATACTGTGGAAGCAGATGTATCACCGGAGCCTGCCGGATTGTCAGAGCTTTCATTTGATGATGAAGAATTACCTGATGTATTCTGTCCTGATGATACCGTACTATTTGTCGTTGTTGAGACTTCTGTTGAGCCATTGTCTGTGGCTGTGCTTGAATTATCAGCACTGCTGCATCCGGTCATAAGCATGGCTGATATCAGTGCAGCGGTTATTATTTTTTTGTATTTAATCATAGTGACTCCTTTCTGTGAGGGCTTATAACATTATAGCCTGATTATCCTGTTTGGAAACAGTAATTTCAAGATTTCCGTTTCTGCAGCGAAGCTTGTTTATCATTTCCTTGACGGATGCATCGCTAAGAAGTGTTATATTGTATGTAAGTCGGAACATGCTTCCCATATTGGTTGTCTTGACCTGGATAAGTTCAAATTCTAAAGTGTAATCCTTAAATATCTCCTCGAAAACTTCATCGTAGTCTAAGTCTTCAGGTATTGTGATGTGAAGTGTTTTGTAAAGTGAGCCTATGTCCTTGCTCTTTCTCTCAATTTCCGTGTAAACTATGTAGATGACTGCCATGATTACTGAGAAAAGTATCGCATATGCTAAGTAGCCCATTCCGGTTATAAGACCGGCTGCCATTGCAAGGAAAATAGCACCTATTTCCTTGGCTGAACCCGGAGCCGAACGGAAGCGGACGAGAGAGAATGCTCCGGCTACGGCAACGCCTGCACCGACATTTCCGTTAACCATCATTATCACCATGCAGACGGTTGCAGGAAGCAGAGCAAGTGTCACGACAAAGCTCTTAGAACTTCTTGTGCGATAGATGTACATTACGGCAAAGATTAAGCCGATTAAAAGTGCTGTTCCGATGCACAGGAAAAAGTCTGTGACGGATATTACCGATGTTAAAGCTGAATCAAAAATTCCTTTAAATAAATTACTAACCATAATAACCTCCATTAAAAGTATTAAAAATCACATTGGTTGTTCGGTGCCGTTGTTATAAATACTTTGTATTTATGCGGCATATAATTAATTTTTAGCTGTAAGCCATATATTTTTGGCTTTTATATAATTATTTTTGTTAGCAGCTTATATAGCGTGCAGCAATATAACATTATCGAATTTGTCATTGCTGTGCGCAGCGATATTTTTATTGCTTTGAAGCATATTCTTGTATGCAGCTCCGTATTTGGAAAAGGGTGTCTTATAAATTTTCTGGGATGTGAGAAAATCAGTCATCCACATTGGTATACCGCCGGGTGTCTTTATTTCCATGAGTACCTGATTACTTGCTATTATCGGAGTGCCATATATTGCGCCGGAGAGAGAGACATCATCATCGCGGTATAGGATGTTCTCGTCAAATGTAACTCGAAAATCGCTTCCGTCTATAGAATAGAAGGCTTCACGCTCATAGCTTAAAAACACTGCGGGTCTGAGTGTCCGGTAGTAGCTGCAAAAATAATTGATTTCATCCGCAATCTGTGATTTGACAGGCAGCGGACGGTGCATTGTGAGGGCATCCATTGTTTCATCAAGTGGGAGAACAAGTCTCCTTTTGTATACTACAGATTTGTATTTTTTCTTAAGCTCAACGAATACGTTGTCATTTCCCGATACGTGGCTGTAGGTTCTTACTCTCAGCTTTTCCTTGTATGGCGGGCCTTCGATGGAATGTCTTACAAGCCTGTAATTGTCTGTGTCAAAGTAGATATTTCTTATTGTTGTATGTCCGTACTTATCAAGTTCCATATGACCTGTCATTATCTTTAGCAGAAGATTCTTCTGTTCTCTTGTCATAAGATATTTTAACTCATATCGTTTGAATACGGTCTGTACTGCCATATAAACCACCTCTTTTTTATTGTTGTTGTTCTTTGTATGAGATGAGTTTAATGCCCGAACCCTAAATGAACTTAAAAATCATTTAAAGTTTTTGTAAAATTCACAAAAAATCATGCAGAATGTCTTTGGCAAAAGTAAAATATAAATCGGCTTGCAATATAGCCGTTTTAAATTTATTATAATTTTAATGACTATTCAGAACTTATCTATTATGATTCTGATGTCAAAATGTGCTTTGTGAACTTAGCTGTGTATAATTTGTTATACACTCATAGACTGAATTAGCATGTTTTGACACACTAATTCTTTTATGTAAAATAGTTGTGAAGCAGCATATAACTGGAGGTGTGCAATATGAGACTTCTTCTTGTTGAGGATGAGAAATCACTATCAAGGGCAGTGAAGGCGATACTTGAAAAAAATAATTTTTCCGTTGATGCGGTGTATGATGGCGTGGAGGCGCTTGAGTACCTTGAGACAGACAATTACGATGGTGCCATAATGGATGTGATGATGCCGAGAATGGACGGAATAACAGCGCTTAGGAAGCTCCGTACAGCCGGGAATATGGTTCCGGTGCTGCTTTTGACGGCAAAGTCCGAGATTGACGATAAGGTGGATGGGCTTGACAGCGGAGCTAATGACTATCTTACTAAGCCATTTGACACCAAGGAACTGCTTGCGCGAATCAGAGCCATGACGAGAAGTGCCAATGCGAATGTGCATGCGGATTCGTCCATGCATGTCGGAAATGTAACACTTGACACGGCAAGCTATGAGCTTTCATCGCCGTCAGGCTCCTATAAGCTGGCAAATAAAGAGTATCAGATGATGGAGATGATGATGGCAAATCCTAAGCAGCTCATATCAACAGAACATTTTATGGAAAAAATCTGGGGCTATGACAGTGAGGCTGAGATTAACGTGGTATGGGTATACATCTCTTATCTGAGAAAGAAGCTTGATGCATTAGGAGCTGATATACAGATAAAAGCGACCAGAAATGCAGGGTATTCGCTGGAAGAAAAGAATCAGGTAATTGCTAAATGCAGTCTGTAGCAATCGGACGTTGTGAAATTCTGCCGGTACCATTCCGGACGCGTTCTCACTCATTGAAACCCGTAGTGGTGCATAAGCGGCTAAAATACAGCCGCTAAACACCAACGGGTTTCAAAAGGTCCGGAAGTGTACCGGCAGAATTTCACAACTGTTTACTGGCAGATTTGTGCTTTGCAATTCCCCGGAAGAAAAGAATAAGTAAGAGGAGCCGGTATGATAAGAAAACTTCGAAGAAAGCTTGTGGCTGTTGCGATGCTGTCACTGTTTATTGTACTTCTTATTATAATAGGTACAGTAAACATACTAAATTATACAAGAATGGTCGATGATGCACAGAGAACCATTGCAATTTTAAAGGAGAATGACGGAAGCTTCCCAAGGCCTGATATGTCTCCGGAGCATGATAAGGATATCTTTAAGGGAATGTCACCGGAAGCTCCTTATGAGAGCAGATACTTTTCGGTGCTGATGGATGCGAATGGAAATGTCAGCACTATAGATACAGGAAAGATAGCCGGAACAGGCACAGGTGAAGCGGCGGAGTATGCAAAAAAGGTATTAGACAGCGGAAAAACCTCCGGGTTTATAGGGCAGTACAGATTTGCCGTGAAGGACAAGGACGGAGGAACACTTTTGATATTTTTGTACTGTGGCAGAGGTCTTGCCAATTTCCGCTCGGTATTGTTTATAAGTGTAGGCATATCGCTTGCCGGCATGCTTGCCGTATTTCTCCTGCTTGTATTTTTCTCAGGGAGAATTGTAAAGCCTGTCAGTGAGAGCTATGAGAAGCAGAAGCGTTTTATAACTGATGCTGGGCATGAGATTAAGACACCGCTCACCATAATAGATGCGGATGCGGAGCTTGTGGAATTAGAATGCGGTGAGAGCGAGTGGCTTGACGATATAAAAAAGCAGACGAAGAGACTTACAGCACTGACTAATGATTTGATATATCTTGCCAAGATGGAGGAAGGACAGAAAAATGCAGTCAGGATAGAGTTTCCGTTGTCTGATGTGGTTGATGAGACAGCGGAATCCTTCAGAGCGCGCGCAATCAACGAAAACAAGCAGTTAGAGATTAATATTCAGCCCGGCTTAGCCTATATTGGCGATGAGAAGGCTGTCAGACAGCTGGTTTCAATACTTGTTGATAATGCAGTAAAATACGCTGACAGCGAAGGAAAAATTAAAGTTAGTTTAACAAATGCAGCAGGGATAAAGTTAGAGGTGTATAATACCTGTGAGCATATTTCAAAAGACAGTGTGAAGCATCTTTTTGACCGCTTTTACAGAGCAGAGCAGTCGCACAACTCACAGACCGGAGGTTACGGCATAGGACTGTCCGTTGCCAAGGCGGTTGCCGAGGCGCACAGAGGGAAGATAAGTGCTTATACGGCGGATGAAAAATCCCTTAGAATAACAGTGCTATTGTGAATGGGGATTAACTTTTTCGGGCTTATGGATAAGTCGGGTCTTAGCGATGATGAAGTCTGGAAGTGGGCTGATATGGACAGAAAGCATTTTTCCAAGATAAAGTGCAATCTAAATTGTAAGCCTAAGAAGAACACTGTCATGTCGTTGTGCATAGCGCTTAAGCTGGATACATGGCAGTCTAAGGATTGGATGTCCAGAGCCGGACTTGCATTCAATCCGGGAAGCAAATTTGACAGGATAGTAGAGTGGGCTATCGAAAATAAGGAGTATGACATATATCAGGTAAATGATATTTTGGAAAAATATACAGGTGAGACCTTGAGCAGCATGTAGCGTAAGCTATGTGTGATTTTTTTTATACGGAAATGTCGCCTGCAAGGTGACCACATACAAGGCTTTTAAGACTATAATCAAAAACAAGATACACACAAATATAAAAATATATATCCGAAGGAAATGCCTATGTACTGTTAAAATTGTGGATATATGAGGAAGGTGTATATGCGGCGGGATTACGACTATAGTAAAAAAGCAGATAATTTAAAGAATTAAATATAAATCAGACATGGAGGATAATAAAATGGCATTAAGAGACGAAATAGACCGGATTATACGCAGGTGCAGTCGGTAGGCTACTGTCCTAAATATGATTGTAAACTTGATATAGTGTGAAGATTTTTATGTTTTCTAAATTTAGAAAAAGAATATTTTTGTATATTTTTCGGTATTTGACATGACATCAGAAAAAAATTATACTGTATTTAGCGGAGATTTTGGAGGTGAATTGCGAATGGGAATATACTTTAATCCGGGAAATGAAAGCTTTACACAGGCTAAGAACAGTATAATTTATGTTGACAAGACGAGGTTAATTGATTTTCTTAACAGGAGGTTGTCCACAGAAGATAAGTGTATTTCCGTGAGCCATGCCAGACGTTTTGGCAAATCACATGCGGCTGGCATGATTGATGCCTATTATAGTCTTGGATGTGACTCTGCCGGACTTTTTGAGGATACCAAGATTGCTTCTGATAAAGACTATAAGAAGCATATGAACAAATATAATGTAATACACCTTGACATATCATCTTTTTGGGATAATTTTAAGGATAATATTATCGAGAAAATTGAGGATTATATTTATGAAGATTTCAAGGCTTCCTTTGGAGATACACTCAACTACGAATACAACCTTAGTTATAACCTGATGAAAATATATCAGAATACCCAAAATCCGTTTATTATCATTATCGATGAATGGGATTGCATAATAAGAAATAGCAGAAATGATGAATTGGTTCATAAGTATTTGCAGTTTCTTCATTCACTGTTCAAATCAGAGGAGTCAAAATCTTTCTTGGCATTGGCATACGTCACAGGTATTCTGCCTATCAAAAAGATAAAGGATGAGTCGGCTCTTAATAATTTTAGAGAATACACTATGCTTAAATCAAAGCCTATTACAGAGTATTATGGATTTACGGAAGATGAAGTAAAAGGCTTATGCAAACAATACGATATGGATTTTGAAAGCACAAAAGCATGGTACAATGGCTATCTGATAGATGGAATACACATGTATAATCCTAATTCTGTATCTATGGCTATAAATAATCATGATTTTGATTCATATTGGAGAAACACTTCATCGTTTGCATCAATCAATACATTTATTACCATGAATTATGCGGGGCTTAAAGATGATATTATGTCAATGTTAGCCGGCAAAATGGTAAGGGTAAATACTAATACCTTTAAAAATGATTTTTCAACGATAGCATCTAAAGATGATGCGTTGACGGCACTTATCCATTTGGGATATCTGGGATATGATGCAGACAGAAAGAAAGCTTTTGTGCCGAATTACGAGGTGGCAACGGCGTTTGAAGCAGCACTACAGACCGGTGAATGGTCAGAGATAGCCAGAGCTATTTCAACATGTGATGAACTGTTAGACGAGACAATCGAAGGCAATTCAGAGAGGGTTGCACAACTTATTGAGCTTGCCCATGATACCTACACTTCCGTATTAAAATATAATGATGAAAATTCACTTAGCTGTGTTCTCACGATGGCGTATTTTACTGCTCCGGCATATTACAATATTATTCGCGAAATGCCGGCAGGAAAAGGTTTTGCAGATTTTGCATTTATTCCGAGAGCTAATGCGGGATATAGACCGGCAATGATTGTAGAGTTAAAATATAATCAGTCAGCGGACACAGCCATAAAACAGATAAAAGATAACCGATATCAAGGCGCATTGGCTAACTACAGTGATAAAATCCTGCTTGTAGGTATTAACTACGATTCCGATGGAAAAGATAAAAAACATCATACCTGTATAATAGAAGAATATGTAAAAGCATAATAACCAAAATGTGGTAACTGAAAAAAATTATGTTCAGTTACCACATTTATATTTACTTATTCAGTCTTAACATCTCGGTATAGGCTAGAAGGAATGGTCCAACTCCCTTAGCGTCGTCCTTAACGACAGGCTCTGACATATAGTAGTCGAAGGTTCCCGAACGCATCTGCTTGCCGCCAAGACCTGCTACGAGGCAGATACCGCCAAGGTGCATTTCGCCGTTCTCATCCTCGGAGAGATATTTGTTACATACACCGTTGAATGCCTTGATGCCATACTCACGGTAGCTCTCAGGAAGATAGCCGAGGCGCACACCTTTTAGAAGTGCGTATGCCATGATGGAGCTTCCGCTTGTCTCAAGGTAATTAGGAGCAAGCTTGCCGTAGTTGACAACCTGATACCACATGCCGCTCTCATCCTGATACTTTAACATAGCTTCCATGAGGTCTGTGAATGTGTCCTTTAAAAGCTGTGTATCCTTGCAGTCAGGGTCAGCCTTGTCGATGGTGTCGAGAAGTGCCATCGAGTACCAGCCGAGTGCGCGAAGCCAGAAGTTCTGTGACAAACCTGTTACCGGGTCGCACCAGAACATCTTGCGTGAGTGGTCATATGCATGCTTGTAAAGACCTGTCACAGGATCCTTCATGTTCTTTATAACATTCTTGAACTGGAGGAAAATGTCGTCATAGTTCTTCTTATCGTTAAAACGTGTCTCATATTCCATGTAGAATGGCTGGCACATATAAAGTCCGTCAAGCCATACCTGATTAGGGTAGATGTTCTTGTGCCAGAAGCTTCCCTCTGCTGTACGAGGCATGAGCTTAATCTGGCTGTAGATGAGGTCTATCGCTTTGCGGTACTTTTCCTTGCCAGTGAGGTCGTACAGCTCGAAGAGAGTCTTTCCTGCATTCACATTGTCAATGTTAAGCTCGGATACATCATAGCCATCAATCGTCCCGTCATCGTGAACGCGGTAGTCGATGAAAGCATCGGCAAAATCAAAATATTCCTGTTTCTTTGTGATGGAGTACATCTCAAGAAGGGCTTTAATCATACACCCATCGATATAGTTCCATGTGGATTTGAGTCCCTGCAAAATCTTTTCTATATTCCAGATAGGTCTGTCGGGTGTGCTCTTTGTAAGAAGCTCTTCTATGTACCTGTCGATTACACTATAATCCATAGCTTTCCTCCATGTCTTATTATTTATGCAATATTATAAATGAAAATGGCATCGAAAACAATGAGTAATTATACTCATTGTTTTCGGTGGCAAAAAACTTATATTTTTAAGTGTCAGAACCTGTTTTATATCATAATTCCCGACTTTTCCTTATTCTTATCAATAATCTTATTAAGCTTGCGGAATGGGATTGCTCCGACAAGTCCGATAAAGAGTGAGACAAGCAGATATACGGAAAGTTTTGCGATGTATGTCCAGTAGCTGTTCTCGTAAAGTCCGCCGATTGTTTCCTTCATGGCATTCATGCCGAACTGGAACGGAAGGTAATTGTACAGTGAATGGAACACTTTCGGAAGTGTCTCGATAGGGAATGTACAACCGGCTCCTGCAACCTGTACAACCATTACAACAACGGCGAGTGCTTCACCGATATTGCCGAGTGCGACAGTGAGTGAGTATATGAACAGTGTGAATACAAAGCTGCACATCGCTCCTGCGAACCAGAACATGACAGGGTGCTCACACTGTATGCCTATAAAGTGTAAATCTCCGAGAACAGTGATAAGTGTCTGCAGCTGTCCTACGAGGAAGAATAGCATATATCTTCCGAAGTATGCATGTCTTGGGCAGATTCCGCTCACACCCGGTATAGGGTGAACCTTTACATGTATTATCGCTACGAGGATGAGAGCGCCTACCCACAGTGCAAGCACTGTGTAGAACGGAGCCATGGCGGAGCCGTAATTCTCAATAGGATATATGCGGACTGTGTCAAGGGACACAGGGGAGGATGCGAACTCTCCGAGCAGTTCAGGATTGCTGTCCATAACTTCTATGAGCTTATTGTAGTTTTCATTGTCTGACAGCTCGCTCATATTCTCGGTCAGAGTCTTGATGTAGTCGGATAACTCCTGTGCAAGCTCAAGTGTTGTGTCAAGATTGGTATTTCCATCGGCAAGCGTGTCAGAATAGCTGGTAAGGACATTATCTGTGCTGCCTAAGTTGAGATTAAAGCTTGACAATGCATTTACTGTAGTATTTAATGCAGCCTGTGCATTTGTCACTGTGGAGCTTAGCTGAGGCTTAACTGAGCTGCTGTAGGTGTCTTTAAGCACTGCTATGTCATTGGAGCAGTGCGCAAGCTCTGCCTGAATCTTGTCTATAAGGTCATTTGAGTTGGACACAGCCACGGCTGATGATGAACCTACATGGTCGGCGTCAGATTTAACGAGGTCGAACTGTCCGCGGATGGCATTAATCTGGGAATTTATTTTTTCATCACCCTTTGCTTCTATTCCGGCGACAGAGCTGTTAAATATCTCTTTTGCATAAGGAATCATGTTGTTCACGGCACCTATACCGTTGAGGATGATCGTGGATACGGTCTGTGCGGATGAAAGGTCGCTGTTTACAACATTGGATATCATGGTAAGTGTTCCGTCAATCATGTCAAGGCTTGAAAGCATCATATCAGATACAGTGTTAACTGTGTTGGTGGAACTGTTAACCATTGTCTGCATACTTGAGAGGGAAGTTTTACTGCTGTCTAGGACAGTGTTAAGACTTGGAAGCATAATCTTTGTTGTGGATATGATACTCTGTGCTGAGTCCATAATGCCCTTGAAGGAGGACAGAATGTTGATGTATGTATCCATATCTGATGAAAGGGCAGTCAGCTTCTCAGTCATTGTATCAGCGATGCTCACTCCGTCTGAATCAGTTGCGGATATGACATTTCCTGCTTTCATGGCTGACTCGGCAAGAGTGCTTATGAATGTGGCATTGACCTGCTGGCGCACAGTCTTTTGTGCCTTCTGTGTTATCTTAGGTGCAATGGCATTCTTCTTTCCGTTCTCATAATATATAATCTGAGGATGTTCAAGGTCTCCGGTTAAGAAGCTCACCATATCCTCTGAGAATGTCTCAGGGATTACAAGTGCAGCGTAGTAATCGCCTGCCTTGACACCTTCTATTGTCTCATCGGAGTTGTCTGTGAATACCCAGCCGATAGTGTTGTTGGCTTGCAGTGCTTCGACAACAGTGGCACCTATATTGATTTCAAGCCCCGAAATCTCAGCGCCTGCATCATCGGAGACGACAGCAACCTTGATATTTCCTGTGGAGCTTGGTCCATAGGGATCCCAGTTGGAAAAAATATTAAACCATGCATACAGTGAAGGAAGAATCGAAAGGCCAAGGATTATGACAACAGCTATCACGTTGGTCGATATTTTTTTCATGTCATTTGTGAATACTTTAAGTATTTTATTCATCGAATTCATCCTCCTTTACTAAGTTATATCCCACAAATCTACTTTCGGTGCTGTTGTCGTTGTCTACGGAATCTGCAAAAGCACTGTTTTCTAAAGAGCCATCCACGGAAAGGCTGTTTTCTGAAAAAGGCTTTTCAAGGGATACTCTGTTCGGTGCAGACAGTTCATTATCATCATTATTGCTGTCGGCTGCGCTGTATTCGCTGTAAGCGCCGCTTTTTGGAACACTTTTGGATGTGTTCTTTTTATCTTTTTTCTTTTTGTCTTTCTTCTTAGCTTTATTTTTTTCACTCTTTTTGGAATGGTTGTTTTCTAAACCGCTCTCATCCATAAAGATGCTCTCGCTGTCATCGTCCTTCGCATTATCGGACTTATTGCCGGACTTGTTCTTTTTCTTGATGTCTTTGCCGTCTTTCTTATCTTTTTTATCTTTATCCTTTTTGTGTTTCTTGTCCTTATCTTTATCTTTTTTCTTCTTATCCTTTTTGCCGGAGGATTTCTTTTTCTTGTCTTCTGATACGGAAGCTTCAGTGGAAGCGTCATTTTCAAGGCTGCTGTCAGAGGCGAGGCTTTTCTTTATTATGTCGGTGTCGATTTCCGATGAATATATATCGGAAGCAGCATGTGAGATTCCCTTATCCTCGTCAATCTTTACGGATTCCTTGGCGGATGCAAGGATATCGCGTGCTTCGGCTTTTACGGATGCAATTTTACCATTCATGCCGTTTATTCCGGATTCAAGAAGCGGAACAGGTTCAGCTTCATTGCCTGTGATAGAGTTGATGCGGTGCTGTAAATTGTAGTCACCATACTCTACAACTATCAGGTAAGCTGATATTGCAAAAAGTGATACAATCCACAATATAAGCCATATAACCTTATTGCTGTCTGTTATAAACATCAGCGCTAAGAATATCATAGGAATGATAAGCACACATAAAAGTCCGATATGAATACGCTTCAAATTCTGTGCGTGGAGCTTACCCTGAAAATCAGCAAGCTCGCCATATATATCAGATTTGTTTTCTTTTATCTTCTTAGACATATACAATCTCCTTTATTAATCACATATTTTACATCATTCCTGTATCTTCCATTCTCTCTTCCACGAAGTGATTAATCTTCATGAAAGGTATTCTGATTACAAGTCCGATTACAAGTGCAGCGACAGCAAATATCATAAGCTGTGCAAGATTCGTTATATAAGCTGAACCGTACATTCCCGCAACAGTCTCACGCATCGCGTTGATTGCGTAAGGGAATGGAAAGAAAATGTATATGTTCTGGTATACCTGCGGAAGCATCTCGATAGGGAAGGTTCCGCTTGAGCCTGCAATCTGTAAAACCATGACAACAACGGCAAGCGCTTTACCAAGGTCGCCAAAGGAGATTGCAAGAGAGTATATAAGCAGTGTAAATGTAAAGCTTGCAAGTACGGCAACCAGATAGAACAGTCCCGGTTCAAGTACCTGACTGTGGAGCAGATGAATGTCACCGAGCACTACGATTGCAGCCTGAATCTGTCCGAGGAGGAAGAATGTAAGGTAGCGTCCGAAGAAAAGGTGGCGCGGCTTCACATTCAGAAGACCTGTAGGGTCGGCATGAACCTTGACAAGCGATACAAGAAGTGTTCCTCCTACCCACAGGGCAAGTATCGTATAGAACGGTGTCATTCCTGAGCCGTAGTTTTCCACAGGATAGATTTCTTCAGTTACCATGTTGACAGGTTCGGCAAAAAACTCACCGTACAGCTCGGAATCGCCGCCGAGGAACTGTGTAACCATATCTATCTTATCGCTCTCGGATGTGTTATTTATCCAGTCAATAACATTGTCAAGCTCTGTTATTACATTGTCTATAACCTCCTGAATCTGGGAAAGGCTCTCATTTGACTTGTCTACTGTGTCGGACACACCATTTAGAATCTCACCCGCATCATTTAACGCACTTGTGAGACTTGACATGATGGAGTTGACACTTGAGAGTGTCTGCGATATGGAGTCGTTAAGGCTGTTAAGCTGAGGCTCCACATTGTCAGCATAGTTGTTATATAAGTCGTCAAGCTGCTTCTTGCATGAAGTAAGAGATGACTTAATGCCGGATACAAGTGTATCGACAGCAGCCTGTGTGAGAACTCCGTTACCGGCAGCCTGTGAAGTGAGTGAGCCGATGGAGTTGATAATCTGTGTTACAACTGTATCTAATACTCCAAGGTCAGGAGCGTTCGGAATATCAATATTGCTTACATAGTACTCAGCAATCAGAAGCTTAAGGCTCTTCATCTGGGTACTGAGCTGTGAAGTGTCGGCATTCAGCTTGGAAATACTGTTTGCAACCGCCTGGGAATCACTTGCGAGTGTTGTATTGTCAAGCAGTGTGGCAATATTGTCAAGGGATGCAGACATGTCGTTTATGAGTGTCTTTAACTGTGTACTGAAAGTGCCAAGCGCCGAGCGGCTGTTAGAAAAAGCTGCCTGTGCGTTGTTAAGACTTGCAGTGGCACTGCTTATGCCTGATGCAAGCTTGCTTATCTGTGAATTGGTATCGGCAAGGCTGCCTGTAAGGTTGGTATTGCCGTTTACAAGCATTGTAAGTGTATTATTATAGGAAGAAAGATTTTCACGCAGGCGGACAAGCTTGTCATTGAGAGTGGTGGCACGATCCTCGCTTTCAATGTCGGAGGAGATAGTGTTGGTCTCTGTGAAGATAGTGCTTACGACAACCTCGATGAACTTAGTGTTGATTGTCTGCTGAAGTGAACCTACGGCTGTGTCTGTAATCTTGGTTGCTATGGCATTTTTCTTTTCGTTCTCATAATATGTAATAACAGGATGTTCAAAATCGGTGTCAAATACAGTGTACATGCTCTCGGTGAAATCTGAACCGATTGTGACACCGGCATAATAATCACCGGCTTCAACACCTTTAACAACTTCATCTGCGCTCTCGCAGGCAACCCAGTCGATGCTGTCATTGGTTTTTAATTCCTCTAATACGTCAGCACCCATATTTTTGTAGGTGCCGTCCTCAAGCGTGTAACCGGCATCCTCGGATGCTATTGCAATCTTAATATTGGAGGTGCTGCCGTATGGGTCATGGTTAGAATAGATATTAAACCATGCATACAGCGATGGCAGAATGCACAGACCAAGTGCGATGGCAAGTGCGAACGGACTTCTTATAAGTCTTTTTAAGTCCCGGACGAAGATGGTCAAAGTGTTTTTCATGATGAATTCCTTTCCTTTTTCTAATGGCTTCATTATATTATATTTTATATACGAAGATTTTTGATGGTGCTTGTGCCGGTATCTGAATTAAGATGCTGACACCACATTAACATATTATATGGCTTATATAGTTACAGTCAATGCAATGTTGTAACTAGGTTTTAGCGGTCAACGTTCTTTATAATAGCACATATAACATAAATGACCAGTAGTCAGTATCTAAAATTTTTATTAAATTTACTATTTATTCCATTTTCTATCAGTTATGTGTACTAAGTAAATGGTTAAAAAGTACTATTGGATGAAAAATTTGGACTTGCTTTTTTTGATTTTGTGAGTACAATATGTGAATGTATCAGTGAGCGCAGAAGGCACCCACATATTACACTAAAACTAAATATAGAGAAAGGAGTGAGTTCATGGGAGATTTAAAGGAAAAAATAATGGAAGAGCTCAACTGCGAGACTGTATTTACCATTCATATCGGAAATTTTAATATTCCGATTGCCGAGTCTACTGTCATTACATGGGTTATCATGGTGATTTTACTTGCACTGTGTATATTCCTGACAAGAGGGCTGAAGGTTAAGAATGTAAGCCGAAGACAGCTTGTTGCGGAATCCATTGTAGGCTGGCTTGAGAAGTTCGTGATTGGAATGACCGGAGAAGAAGGAAAATCCTTCGTGCCATATCTTTGTTCAGTACTTCTGTACATAGGCTTTGCCAACCTGATTGGTCTGTGCGGAGTAAAACCTCCGACGAAGGATCTCAATGTAACAGCAGCACTTGCTGTGATGAGTATTGTGCTTGTCCAGTACGCAGGAATACACAAGAAGGGCTTTAAGGGCTGGCTTAAGAGCTTTACACAGCCTATGGCGATAGTTACGCCAATCAACATTCTTGAGTTGTTCATCAAGCCGTTGTCACTTTGTATGCGACTTTTTGGTAACGTATTAGGTGCTTTTGTTATTATGGAGTTACTTAAGTCATTAATTCCGGTTGTACTGCCGGTACCATTCAGTTTTTACTTTGATATTTTTGACGGTTTAATTCAGGCATACGTTTTTGTATTTTTAACATCACTTTATATTAAGGAAGCAGTCGAAGAGTAAGCGGCTGCACATGCAGGTCTGTCACTGCGACAGGCAGGACAGAGTAAAATTAATCTATTAACATGCCGCAAGGCGGCAGAACGGAGGAAAATATGGGAATTGCATTAGGAGCAGGAATTGCAGCATTAGCATGTATAGGAGCCGGTATCG
>ENA-ORKV01001093-ORKV01001093.1-human-gut-metagenome-genome-assembly--contig:-NODE-1093-length-23614-cov-10.281854_pt1 | contig 23614 bp, 25 predicted proteins | sample MGYA00243058_ERZ508805 | MGnify/ENA primary metagenome ERZ508805 (study PRJEB26277, sample SAMN04329770) | human gut metagenome | biome: human-associated habitat | host: Homo sapiens | place: USA... | reverse complement strand
GGCTCAGTAGCTCAGTTGGTTAGAGTGCCAGCCTGTCACGCTGGAAGTCGAGGGTTCGAGCCCCTTCTGAGTCGCCAAAAAATTGCTTCAAGTTTTTGAAGCAATTTTTTTTGTATTAATAAATGTCATCTGTTTTATTAGAGCTTATAATTTACATTTTATAAATTTACTATGATTTAAGATATTGTTATTAATTAGTTTTAATTATTGTTTTGCGTTGACTTGGAGCTAACAGGGCGGAAAAAGCAAAATAATAATTAAAACTTTTTTATTATCTTTTTAAATTTAAGGTTATTCTTATATCTTTACAATAAAATTTACATAATTTAAATTCACCAATAAGTCTTGAATAGATTCTTTCACTATAAATATTACTTATATCTGCTATAGAAAGATTTGTTGATATAAGCATTTTTTTATGTAGTAGAAGTTTTTTATTTAGTAAATTAAATAATTCTGTAATGCAAAATTCATTTTTTTGTTCTGCACCTAAATCATCAATTATAAGAAGGTCACAATTTACAAGAATATCTTCTAGTTCAGAATTATTATTAAAACGAATTTCTTTAAGATTACTTATTAATTCATCAGAAGTTTTATATACTACTAAACATCCAGCATCTAATAATTCTTTTGCAATACAATAAGATAAATAGGTTTTACCGCTACCTGGATTACCAAAGAATAATAAATTAGTATCACTATCTTTAAAATTTGGAAGATAAGTAGAGGTTATGTATTCTAAATGTTTTTCCATGTTTTCTCTTGGAGAATATTTTTCATTTCCAGTTCTATTGTTTGAGAATAAATTAATATCAAAATAATTAAAATTCTTTTCATTTAAAACATTTTGTAATGATGACTTTTCATAATATAATTTTATAAGATTTTGATAATAACAAGAACATTTAGTATTCCCAATAAAACCTGTATCTTTACACTTATTACATCTATAATGAATATTTAAATAATCCTGGTCATATCCATTTGCAACAAGACTTTCACATTTTTCAATTCTTAAGTCTGTAATTTTTTCTTTATATTCCTTTATTGTGTCTTCACTTTTACCTTTAAGTATATCTAAAGATAGTTTTAAAGATAATTTTTTTATATTTTCATCTATTTCTAAAATTTCAGGATGATATTTTTTTATTGTATTTTTTCTTTCTTTAAGAAGATTATTTTCCTCTTCTCTTATTTTTGAATAAATATCTAAAAGTTTAGATTGATAACCATTAATCATCATTATCCCATCCTAACAATTTTCTTTCTAAGGCTTCATAATCATAAGAACGAGCTTCAAAGTTATTGAAGCCATTAGAAGAATTATTTTTATTATAATTATTTTTTTTGTAGTTGTTGTTTACTTTAAATTGTTTATCTTTAAGAGCTACATCCTCTAAAGTTTTTATATTATTATTAAACCAATTTGTTAGTATACCATCAATGTATTTAAAATCTGCTCTATTAAGACGATTTGCACATATGTCACAGGCCTTTTGAATCATTTCTAAACCAAAATTATATGTGATAATCCACTTATTAAGCATTTCTTCTTGAGGCTTCATAAGGTCTGTATTTTTTATACCAAGATAAGAAAGGATTTTTCTTATTTTAACCCACTTATCTTCTGTTTGTTTTATATAATTTTGAGCTTGTGACATTGTTTTAATATTCATATCATGCCAGGTTAAAGCTACCTTTTCTATATATCTATAATCACTTTTACCTTTAGAGGCACAATATTCAACTAACAATAATATAAGTTCTGAAGGAAAAGAAAACTCTTTTTGCCATCCAAGATACATTTCCATTTCCTTAGTTGATAAAGTTCTTCCAAGAATTTTTTCAATATCTTTAAGCATATCATTAATGCCTTTGTTTTCTAAAGCATCTAGTAAATTAACATCTTTGTTGTTATTAACATAATTATCTTCATTTAAATCTAAAAACTCAACAGAAAAGTTATTCATAGAATCAATTGAAGAAAGTTTAATTACACCTAAGTCACTCCAGTAATTTAGAGCATTCATAATGTCAGACTCTAATAGATTTAAAGATGATGCTAATATAGGACCACTAATTCCAGGTTCACCAGATATTGTGTGCTTAAGCATAAGTAAATAAACTTTTACAAATTCTCCCCTTGCATAAGGCATATACTTTTCTATAAAAACATTACTTATAGGGGTGAAGTTTAAGTTTAAATTTTTAAGCATAAAGGTGCTCATTTTAAGCCCTCCTTCTTATAATTGTCCAAAAAAATATTTATTTTGGGTAAATTAATTATAGCAAAGGGGAGCAAAGATAACAACTATACTAAAAAGGTAGCTTTGTAAGATTAATAACACCTTCACCTTGATTAAACTTAGGAAAATCCAAGGTTTCACAAGACAACTTTAATAAAGAAAAAATGTCTTTAAAGGTTAAGGAAGGATTACTTTCATAAAGAAGAGCAACAATTCCTGTTACATATGCAACAGCTAAAGATGTACCACTAAAACTTTTATAAGAGGATGAAAGTTTTGGTGGGTAAAGTTTATGCCCATCTTTTTCAGAAATATATGAAGTATTAGAATTAAGAGAGGTTATATTTACACAAGCTGCACATAAATCTGGCTTACCACTTTTTAAAGTGCCAGCAGATGAATATTTAAAAGGTCTTTCTATAGAAGAAGTATCAATTCCTCCAACAGTAATACAATTTTTTAAATTACCAATACCACAAATTGACCCTTCAATGTTTTCATTACTACCACTTGGAACAATAGGAGTGATATTTTTATTTACTGCAATTGAAAATATGTTATTAAAAGCCTCTAAAATTAATATATTGTGTGTTAAAAGTTCAAAGGGAAGACAAAGAATTTTTATATTATTTTCATCATGACTAAGAAGAAGAGATTCAATAGAAAATAAAACATCAGAAGAAAAGCCTTTACCTAAGCTATTAAAAGCTTTGTAGCAATGAAGAATTGAATAAGGGGCAATGCCTCTATACATATCTTCACTTAAAGCACCATTTCCAGCTATTATTCCAGCTATTGCAGTTCCATGACCATTATCATCATAAGGGTAGGACAAATTGTTTATAACATCTACAAAAGAATTTATTTTATTAGAAGGAGTTGATAAATCAGGATGAGGATAAATTCCACTATCTACCAAACCTATATTTATATCTTTACCTGAAAAATTAAGTTTTTTATAGGAATATGCTTTATTTGCAGTAGAAACACTCATACCACATAAAAATAAGTATTCATCAAAGGTTATAAATTTAACTTCTGGATATTCAATAATTCTTTCAATAGATTTTTTATTTAATTTAGCACATATTATATTTGAAATTTTCAAAGTGTAAATAAGAGTACCTTTATAGCTTGTAATTTTTTTCTTTAAAGATTCTGAAAGGAATTTATATTTTATTAAGACACGATAATATTTATGTTCATTATTTAATAAAGAATATCTAAGGTTTCTATCAAGCTTATTTTTTATAGAAAACATAAAAATCTCCTATTAAAGGGTTCTTTAATATATTATATATTTATTAGGTTTTTTGTTAATAAAAAAATAACAGCTAAAAAGCTGTTATTTAAAACAATAAGATTGACCTACATTTAGTATTTTTAAGTTTGGGTCATTAAAACTTTTTAAGGTATCAGATGTTTCTTCAAATTTTTCTAAAGAAATTTTAAATGTTTTATAGTGAATAGGTATCATATAGGAAGCCTTCATCATTTTAAACATTTCATGACTTTCTTTAGGAGTACAATGCATATGAGAAAATCTGTCAGGCTTATAACAACCAACAGGCATTATTGCTACATCACATTCTAAATCTTTAAAGTTTTCTGTGTATGCAGTATCTCCTGCAAAAAATACTTTTTCATCTTTTTTTTCAATAAGGTAAGAATTACTTTCATCATCAATTCCTACATAAAATCTTCTACCATCATGATTTGCTTCTAAAGCAGTAACTTTTATATTTTCATCTTCGTAAGTTTCACCATGTCTAAGGAGAACAACTTTTTTAAATCCTAAAAGAGATACAAGTTTTTTATAACCCTTTGGAACAATAACAGTAGCGTTTCTATCTAATTTTTTTAAAGATGGAAAATGCATATGGTCCATATGACCATGAGAAAGTATTATATAATCAAGTTTTTTATTAGTTAAATCACAGGGCGCATCAACTACTCTTTTAAAAATTCCTAATCTATTAGTTATTACTGGGTCAGTTAAAATAATTGTTCCAGATAGGTTTATCAAAGTAGTAGCGTGACCATACCAATAAATTGAGTTATCACTAATTATATCATTAACAGCACTTTCTCTTTCAACAAAATATTCTTTAATGTTATTTAAGGCAAGAACAGATAAAAAAGATATATTGCTAAATAATTTCATAAATTACTCATCTCCATAAATTAATGTTTCCACTTAAATACTACAATACCTACTATCATAATTGCAATACCTAATATTTCCTTAAATCCAAAAGATATTTTTTCGCTACCAAACAATCCAAATGCATTAATTAAAGCTGCTGTTAAAAGTTGAGATACTAAAATTATTGCAATACCACATGTAGCTCCCATACCACTAATACTTTTCATAACAGTAAAAGTAATAATAATTCCTAAAATTCCACCTAGAAGATATAGTTTATTTGTATTCTGAAGTTCTCTATAGTTTCCTTTACCAAAGATAAAAGAAACTATAAGAGCAGAAATTAAAGCAATACCTTGAACAAGGACTGTAGTTTCCCACAAACCTATTTTCTCTCCAAGCTTAGTATTAAAAACTCCTTGTAGGCTCATAGCTGCCCCTGAAATAATAGCAAATAATATTGGAATCATATTTTATCACCTCAGAGGTAGTATTCCCTAAAAATAAAAAAATAACCCTCTAAAAATTAGAGAGCTATTTCTTCATTAAAATCTAAAATACCATCAGTTATTTGCTTTTCAGAAAAACCAAGAGAATTTCCAAGAGTTAAATAATCCTCAACTAATGTAATAAAATGATCCTCTGATGAAGACATTATAGAATCATTTAAGTCTATGTATAAATTTAAAAATTGATCACTAAGACAGGAATCTGTATTTTGAGCAGTAATTGATTCTAAATTCTCAAAGTTACTATCAAGACCTAAAAATAAAATTTGATGAAAACAGGATATGTACTTTTGGAAAACATTTTCTAAATTCACAGAGTCTATCTCACCAACCCAATATTTATAACATTTGGTTTCGTTTGCTAAGTCGCTCATTTTTATATGAAGTTGAAGATGTTTTCTGGCAAATAGTGTGTAATCATTTAAAGTATTATCAATAGCTATATTTTTAATAAGTTCTTCCTCATGTTTTAGTAAAGTTTGAATGTTCATTATTTATACCGTTACTGAAAAATCATAAAATATATTGTATGTATCTTTTTTTGAGCAACTTATGATGCCAGTAACATTCTCCTTTCTTTAATTTATTGTTACTTAAATTTATATTATAAAAATACAAATAAGTTTCCGCTTAATAAGGTATACATATATATTACAAAATTATGAAGATAAAGAAAAGATCAGTAAACGAATACAAAAAAATTTTGTAAAAACAAAAAAAGAATTCAAAATTTAGTTATAAAATTTTGAATTCTTTGGATAATATCACATAGTTAAAAGTCTCTTAAAGGAAAACTTTTTATGTAAGTTTCTTTTCTGTTATTAGAAAATTTCCAAATTTCAAATCTATCTATTTTTAAAGTGATTTTATTAGGATTTTTCTTTATTAAATCACAATACATATCAGTACGTTTATTATCTTTATTTGAAGAATTTACATTAGATATAGAAATTGAAAGCTCAGTATCTGCAGGAATTAAATCATTAAATCCATTTAGTTCTAAAAAATCTGAAAGAGATGTTTTTATTTTTTTAATATAGCCTCTATATTCCATTTGTAATGTTAAGGAATGAAGTTGTTCTGATATAGAAACATCACTATCAAGTTCTATTTTAAATTTTTTATAAGGCTTAAGTATTTTTTCTATAACTGGTGTTAATTTTTCTATGTTAGGATTTTCTAATATAGATAATGTTATGTGTGGTATTGGAGAATTTCTATACCCTTTAAATTTTTTTGAAATATTTTTTTGAATAGGGAAAATAGTTTCATAAGATTCTTTATTAAATAGTGCCACAATATAATATTTCATATTAAGTTGTTACGTTCTCCTTTCTTAAATATTTACCATAAATTAATGTGTAAAAATACATACTTTAAGATAAATTATAGCATACTAGGAAATATAAGAAAACAAATATAGAGAATTTAATTTTTTAATTGATTAAAAAATAACAAAAGATATTTAATTAAATATAGTTTATGATATAATATTCAAGATAGAAATAATTATGGGATGGGAAGTTCTCCATCTATAAATTAAGATAATGCAGAAACTTTAATAATATATAATTTACGAATAAGGGTGAATTTGATGGAAAAATTAATAATAAACGGAGGAATTCCTCTAAAAGGTTCTGTTGATATAAATGGAGCCAAAAATGCAGCAGTAGCTATTTTACCAGCTACAGTTATGGCCATGACTGGAAAGTGTGTAATTGAGAATGTACCAGACATAGAAGATGTTCATTGTCTTCAAAGAATACTTAAATCATTAGGTTGTGCTGTAAATAAAATTAATGAGAATACTTTAGAAATAGATAGTACGGATGTAAATAATTTTAATGCATGTACAGATGATGTTAGAAGAATGAGAGCCTCTTATTATTTCATAGGAGCATTACTTGCTAGATTTAAAAAAGCTAGAGTTGAATTACCTGGAGGATGTCCTATAGGGGTTAGACCAATAGACCAACATATAAAAGGTTTTGAAGCATTAGGAGCAGAAGTTACTATAGAACATGGAGCAGTTAATGTAAAGGCAGATAAGTTAGTGGGAACAAATATATTCTTTGATGTAGTTTCAGTTGGTGCAACTATGAATATTATGATTGCAGCAACTCTTGCAGAAGGCCTTACAGTATTAGAAAACGTAGCAAAAGAGCCACATATAGTTGACTTAGCAAACTTTTTAAATACTATGGGTGCAGATATAAAAGGTGCAGGAACGGATGTTATAAAGATAAATGGAGTTAAAGAGCTTAAGGGGTGTAATTATAGTGTAATACCTGATCAAATAGAAGCTGGTACATTTATGATAGCAGCAGCAGCTACTAAAGGAGATGTAACTATAAACAATGTAATTCCTAAACACTTAGAATCAATAACAGCAAAGCTAAAAGAAATGGGTGCTATTGTTGATGAAGGTGATGATAGTGTAAGAGTTACTGTAGATAAAAAGTTAAGACCAGTTAATATAAAAACAGCTCCTTATCCAGGTTTCCCAACAGATATTCAACAACCAATGTCAGCATTATTAAGTGTAGTTGAAGGAAGAAGTTTAATAAATGAAGCTATTTGGGAAAATAGACATAAACATATAGATGAACTTAGAAAGATGGGAGCAAATATTAAAGTAGAAGGAAGAGTTGCTATAATAGATGGAGTAAAAAATTTAACTGGTGCAGCTGTAAAGGCAACAGATTTAAGAGCTGGTGCAGCAGTGGTTATAGCAGGGCTTGTAGCAGATGGAAGAACAGAAATAAGCAACATAGAACATATTGATAGAGGGTACCCTCATATAGAAAGTAAATTTAGAAGTTTAGGTGCAGATATATTTAGAATTGATGTAGAGGACGAATGTGGAGGAGAATAAATGATATTTTGCTCATTATATAGTGGAAGTAGTGGAAATAGTATATTTGTATCATCTGGAAAAACTAATATACTTATAGATGCAGGTCTTCCAGGAAAAAAGATAGATGAAGCATTAAAATCTATAGATAAAGATCCTTCAAGTATAGATGGAATATTTATTACACATGAACATAGTGACCATATAAAAGGTGTTGGGATATTATCACGCAAGTATGATATCCCAATTTATGCCAATGATAAAACCTGGAGTGCTATGGAAGCCTCTTTAGGAAAAATAAAAGAACATAATATAAAGATTATGGATAGAAGAAGTGTAGTGCAAATAGGAGACTTAGATGTTAAATCTTTTGTAATTCCACATGATGCTATAGCACCTGTTGGTTATACTATTTCAAATAATGATAAAAAAGTTAGTGTGGCTACTGACTTTGGTACATTTACAGATGAAATATATAATAATATAAAAGATTCAGAAGTTATCCTATTAGAAAGCAATCATGATGTAAATATGCTTAAATATGGACCTTATCCATATACTTTAAAGTGTAGAATTTTAAGTGAAATAGGCCATTTATCAAATGAAGATTGTGGAAAAGCTATTATTGATATTGCAAAATGTGGAGAAGGAAAAAATATATTACTTGGACATTTAAGTAAAACAAATAATAATCCAGATTTAGCATTTCAAACAGCATTAAGTGCTATAGAAGAAGAAGGAATTGCACAAGGAAAAGATATAACACTTTCTATGGCAAAGCGAGATAATCCAAGTGGATACATAGAATTTTAAGAAAAAGTAAATTTTAGTAAATAATATTATTGAAAAATCGTTAACAAATTGTTATACTTTGTATGAATGAGTGAATAACTATAAGAGAAAGAGGAGAGAACTATGAGTTTATATGATAATTGGACAAACATGGTAGTAGACTATGTTAAAACAAAGGGCGAAGCAGCATTTTGGAGAGAATATTCTAAGATAGAAACAAACATATATAGAGATTTATTAGCAAAACATAAGGAAATTAAGAAAACTACAATAAAGGAATTAGCAGAAGAACAAGGAACAACAGTAGAGTTCATTATGGGATTTATTGATGGAATAAATGATAGTTTAAATAATCCTTATGAATTAGAAACATTAAGTGAAGATTCAGAATTAGTATTTGATATTAATTTAGAAAAGCTATACTTTAATATGCTTGATGCAAAAGCTGAATATTTATATACTTTACCACAATGGGATGGAATTTTCTCAGAAGAAAAGAGAGAAGCTATAAAGAAAGAATATAGAGAATCTAAAATAGTTAGAAATGAAAACAAGATAGGAAGAAATGATCCTTGTCCTTGTGGAAGTGGTAAGAAATATAAAAAGTGCTGTGGAAGAAATAAATAATATAATAAAAAATTAGAACTTGCTTTTTAGTGAGTTCTTTTTAATTTAGAAATGAGGTGTATTTATGGATAAGAATGTAGAATGGGTAAATGAACAAAAAATATTAAGAACTATAAAGGCTTTAGAAGCTAATAATATAAATGGATATTTTGTAAAAGATGAAAAGGAATTAATATCTAAAATAGAAGAGTTAGTTAAAGAAGGCTCTAAGGTAACTTGTGGTGGCTCTATGAGTTTATTTGAAACTGGAGTAATGGAACATTTAAGAAGTGGTAGATATGACTTTTCAGATAGAAATAAAGAGGGATTAACACCAGAGGAAGTAATTAATATTTATAAAAGTGCATTCTTTTCAGATGCATATTTTACAAGCAGTAATGCTGTAACTGAAAAGGGTGAATTATATAATGTTGATGGTAATGGAAATCGTGTTGCAGCTATGTTATATGGACCAGAAAAGGTAATTGTGGTATGTGGAGTAAATAAGATAGTAAAAGATGTTGAAGAAGCTATAAATAGAAATAAAAGAATAAGTGCACCTATAAATGCAAAAAGATTAAACAAGAAAACACCTTGCACAAAAATAGGGACTTGTATGGATTGTAGCAGTAATGAAAGAATATGTAATGAATATACCTTAATAAGAAGACAAGGAAGAAAAGATAGAATTCATGTAATATTTTTAAATAAAGAAATAGGATATTAATATTTTCCTTAGTATCAAAAATAAAATAAATTAATACATATATACTATAAACTTCTATGATAAGAGGTGTATATATGTTTCCTTTTAATTTTAATAATAATAACAAAAATAATGTAAATTTTTTTGATAGCTTATTTAATGATAATTTTATAGAAAATATGGTTGACCAATTATTATCTAGTGATATTGTAAATAACTTAACAGAAGAAATTCTTAAAGAAGATGATTATGATATAGAACTTAAAGATTTTGGAGACTATTATTTAATAAAAGGCTATCTTCCAGGGCTTACAGCAAAGGATATAAGCATTGACTTTGAAAAAAACAAAGCTATACTTACAATAAAAAGAAAAAAGGTTTATTCTAATGAAAACAACACCATTGTTACAGTTATAAAAGGTACTGGAGATTGGGTAAAAAATTTTTATATAGAAGAAGTAGATGTAACAAAAATGAAAGCGTCATTTGATGATAATATGCTTTTATTAACACTACCTAAATTAAAGAGAATAGAAGGATTAAGTGACAATTCTGTAATTATAGATGTTGATGACTATATAGAAGAATAAACCTAAAGGGATGTCTTAATATATTTAAGGACAGCCCTATTTTTTTATATAAAATTTTAAAATGTATAAAATATTTTAATGTGTTAATATTAGAGTATAAGTAGATTTGGAGGATTTTTTAATGAATATAAGTATAATCGCAGTAGGAAAACTAAAAGAAAAATATTTAAAAATGGCTATAGATGAATACTCAAAAAGACTAAGCAGATATTGCAAGCTAGAAATAATAGAATTACCAGACGAAAAAACACCAGATAATGCATCAGAAAAAGAAGAGATACAAATAAAAGAAAAAGAAGGCAAGTTAATACTATCAAAAATTAAAGATAACTCTTATGTTGTAGCTATGGACTTAAAAGGAAAACACCTTACATCAGAAGAATTTTCAAAGTTTATATCAAACTGTGGAGTTATGGGAAACTCTAACATTGTATTTGTGATTGGTGGAAGTCTAGGACTTTCAGAAGAAGTAATAAAAAGAGCAAATTACAAACTATGCTTTTCAAAAATGACATTTCCACATCAACTATTTAGAGTTATGCTACTTGAACAGATTTATAGAGCATATCGAATAATTAATAATGCACCATACCATAAGTGATATAAATATTATTACTTTTATAGGAAATATAACTATTATATTAAATAACAAATATGTTTTGTAAAAAAATAAATTCTTGAGAAGTGATCAATATAAAAAGTATAGTTGATGAAATGTCTAGTATAAAAAAGATGAAGGATGAAATAAAAGTTATGAAGGGCTTAGGATTTTTAGGAGGAGAGAAGTCAAAGAAGCAAATAAGAGAAGCAGAGAATAATATTACTCAAATAGAATTATTTAATGAATGATTTTCTGATAAAGGATGGATAGTTTATGATAAATTAAGTTTAACATTGATTGAAGAAGTAAATAAAGTATATGATAAAAATGGGGAAGAGGCTGCTGAAAAAGTATTAATTAAATATTATTCTTCTAAGGTTGAAGAATCTTTATTTTTCTTGAAGAATAATTGTGAAGAACTTCTTGTAAGGTACAATTTAATTTTAAAAGCATTTGAAGATCATAAAGAAGGGAGATATTATGCAAGTGTTCCTTTATTTTTAATGATTATAGATGGCGCAGTAAATGATTATGCAAAAAGTAAAGGTTTCTTTGCTGAAGGAACTGATGTAAGTGCTTGGGATTGTTTAGTTGGATGTAGTAGTGGTTTAAGTAAAATAAAAAATATTTATTGTAAAGGACGAAAAAAATACTGAAATGATATATTTACCATATAGAAATGGAATATTACATGGTAGAGATTTAAATTATGATAATATATTTGTTTCAAGTGAGTGAATTGTACTACTTTTTGCAATCCATGATTGGATGACTAATAAAAAAAGTGAAGATTCTAGAAAAGAAAGATTTGTGAATTTACAGAAGCCAGTAAGCTTTAAAGAAATAATAGCACAATTTAATAAAAATCAGAAAAATAGAAATATAATTGATTCGTGGAACCCAAAAATTATAACTATTGGAAAGACTATACCTGAGAGTGGCAAATATGAAGAATATAATGATTATGAGTATATTCAAAAGGTGATTAAAATTTTTGAGTATTGGAACAATAAAAATTATGGACAACTTTCTAAAATACTAGATAAAATGTTTAAGTTTTAAAGTACTAAGGAGTTTTTTTGTAAAATAAATATAAAATTTTAACAAGTATATTATAGTTATGAATAATATTAAATTTACATGGAAATAATAAAACTATATTTAATATGTTTTTGTATAAGATATAAAAAACATATTAAAAAGAATATAGAGGTTGAAAAGATGTTTATATTATATAGTAATTAAAAAATATTATTTTGAAATTAAAGGATTGAGTAGTATATGTATTATGTATATAGATATATTGATAATGATGAGATAATATATGTTGGAATAACTAATGATTTAAATAGAAGGTATTATGAACATAAAAGCCAAAGTACATGGTTAAATGATAAACTTCAATATCAGTTTATAAAGGTTGAAGATGATAATGTAGCAAAAATGTTTGAAGAATATTTGATAAATAGAGATAACCCTAAAGAAAATATTGTAGGAAAAAATAAGTATGATACTTCGTATATACAATTTAATATAAAAGAAGATTGGAAAAATGTAAATTTAAAAAAGAAAAAAAAGAATATGAATAAAGTTAAAAATGAAAAAGCACTTCTATCTGAAGAGGAAAAATTAGAATTTATTAGTGAAACATTTCATAAATTATTAAAAGAATCAACAAAAGATATAGTAGATATTTATTATGATGAATATGAATTCTTAACAATAATATTGAAATTTAGTGATAAATTTAATAAGTTACTAAATTTTAAATATTTTCCATATGGAGTAATACAAACTAGGTATAATAAAAATCTTAATTATATAGTTTTTCAATTTAATAGAGAAATATATTTAAATGACATTGAGAAAGAAAGTTATCTCAAATTATTTAGAGATTTAAATGTTAATATTTTTACTTTAGATAAGAATTATATTAAAAATGTTATAAGCTGTGCAAGAAATGAATTAGAGAAAAAATATAGAAATCTAATAAAATCAGGATATTTAATTTCAATAATTAATATAAAAAATAATATTAAACAAGAAATACCTATTAATACTATATTAAATTTATTTGGAGGAATAAAGTCAATACATAGATTAGGCTTTGCAATGTTGTTTGAGTATAGAAAAGAAAGTTTATTATTTTATTATGAGGAAACAAAGTATTCTCAAATTTCAGATTCAATAAAAAGACAATTTCCAAATCAATATTATTTGTTAAATAAGGAAGATTATAAATTATTAAATTATATTATATATGATAAAGATATAATTAATAAAATGCATGAAGGTAATTGGGAATATTTTTGTCCTACAGAATTGGCTTTTGATATAGATGTTTCAAAGTATATTTTTACACATAAATGTTAATTTAAAAGTTGTAAAAAGAACTTTAGTAATTTATTTTACTAAGGTTCTTTTTATTTTTTAAGTGACAAAGGTTGTCTATATAAAAGTGAAATAATAAAGGCATAAAGATTAAGGAGGTAAAGAATATGAATGTTTTTGATGTTGGCGGAATAGTTAGCCTTATAGCTACAATAATATCAGCTATAATAGGTACAACTTTATTTAAGTTATTGAATGAGTTATTTGAAATTGCATATTGGGGTGGGTTTAAGGCTATAATTGCTGAGTGGTTTAGTTGCTTTTTTGTAGGGGCATTTATAGTTAATTTAGTTTTTGGATTAATATCAGGTGTAGTTTCTGTATTATGGTTTTTAATAAAAATAGCTTTAATTATAGCAGTAGTAGGTGGAGTAGGATATTTTATATACACTAAAGTTAAAGAAAGAAAAAATCTATCAAGTGAAAATAAAGAAGAGGTTACAAAAGAAACTGAATAATATACTTATTTTAAGCTCCGATTATTATTAAAAGTTAGTGATATTTAGGGCTTTCTAAATAATAAAAAGAAGGTGCTTGTAATGGATATTTTTAAGGATAATAATATAAGGAGATGTCCTTTTTGTGGTAGAAAAATGAAAAGGTTCATTCCTATTGTAACTATACCAGATGAAGAGGATTTTAAGAGTAAAGTCTTATCAAAAATAGAACATATAACAAATAAGGAAAGGCAAGAAACTATTTTAGAAACTTTAGATAAAATAATTAAAGATTGAAGGGAGGGGAAGAAGATGCAGATAGAAAAGAATAAAATTTATAGGATAATAGAGCTATATCAAAGGTTTAATAATGGGGAAGCAATGTCTAAGAAGAAAATATCTTATGAATATGGAGTAGATTTAAGGACTGTTCAAAGATATATTAAAGAATTAAATGACTTTTTTGAAGAACATGATAGAAATAATAATGAACCTATAAGAAGGATAGAATATAATTCAAAGAAAAGTGTTTATGAACTTGTGAATAGAAATTCTGAAAGTAATCTTAGTGATGGTGATATACTTGCAATATGTAAGATAATATTGGAATCAAGAGCTTTTTCAAAAAGTGAAATGGAAAGAATAATTAACACTCTTACAGTTAAATTTAACAATGATAAGTTGATGAAGAATGCTTTAATAAATGAAGAATTTAATTATGAAGAATTAAGGCATAATAAGAATAAAAAATGTGGTAAAACTCTTAGTAATTTTCTTTGGGATATTAATAAAAGCATAGCAGAAAGAAAAATTATTGAAGCTGTTTATACTAGAAAGGACAACCAAACAAGGTCTGTAAGATTAAAGCCATTAGCAATAGTTTTTAATGAGTATTATTTTTATTTAATGGCTCAAAATGCTGATAATGGAGATGATTATATATATTCATTTAGGGTAGATAGGTTTAAAGAATATAAAGTTACTAATGAAGAATTTAAGATTGATTATAAGGATAAATTTAAAGAAGGGGAATTTAGAAAGAAAATTCACTTTATGTATAAAGGTGAACTTGCCCATATACAATTTAAATTTTGGGGAGATTCTTTAGAAGCTGTTCTTGATAGAATTCCAACAGCAGAAATTATTGGCTGGGATGGAGATAAAGCTATTGTTGAAGGAGAAGTTTATAGTAAGGGTGCTATAATGTGGCTTCTTAGTCAAATGGAGTTTTTAGAAGTTATTAGACCAAAAAGTTTAAGAAAAGTAATGAAAGAAAAGATTGAAAAAATGTATAATCTATATAAGGAATAATAAAAAGATAAAAGAAAAATAAAAAGTAAATTAGAAACATACCAGAAAAACTTTCAAGAAAGTATAAAAATTAAAAAAGAAAGGAGAAATTGCTACTTAAAATGTAAAAAGCAGTTTTTTTTGAAAACTTAAATATAAAAGGTGGAATTTGTAAATATAAGTGAGAAATATTTGTCTATATTTTGAGTAGTAAGAAAATATAAATGAAAATCAATATATTAATTGTTGAAGATGAAAAAGAAATAAGGGAAGGTGTAAGTGAATATCTATCAGAGGTTGGATATAATATTATAAGTGCAGAAGATGGATTGCAAGCAATAGAATTATTTGAGAATAATAAAATTGATTTAGTAATTTTAGATATAATGCTTCCAAAGGCTAATGGTTTTGTTGTTTTAAATAAAATTAGGCAAGAAAGCAATGTTCCAGTAGTTATGTTAACAGCAATGAGTGATGATTATACTCAAATTATGAGTTTTGATGAAGAAGCAGATGATTATATTACAAAGCCATTTTCAATAATAGTTTTACATAAAAGAATAGAAGCACTTCTTAGGAGAGGAACTAAAGTTGCTGAAAATAAAAAGAAGTGGTGTCATGGAGATATAGAAATTAATTTTGAAGGATATTCAGCAAGAAAAAATGGTGAAAATATCGATTTAAAACCTAAGGAAATAAAATTAATAGAGTTGTTATTAAAATATAAGGGAAAAGTTTTAACAAGAGCACAAATCTTAGATAATTTATGGAGTATTGAAGAAGCACCAAATGATAGGGTTATTGATGTATATATTAAAAATATAAGAAAAAAATTGTTATTAGATTGCATAGTTACAGTTAAGGGAATTGGATATAAATTTGAGGAGTAATAATGAGTAAGTTAAAGTTATTTTCAAAAACATATATATTTACAATGGTCATAATAAGCATAATAATTTTAATTTCAAATGGTTTAATTTATTTAGCGTTACCTAAGGTATATGTGAATAATAAGCAAAAGGAAGCTGATAAAATTATTAAAGATTTAATTGAGCAAGTGAATAAATCTGAAAATAAGGAATCTTTTAATATAGCCAAGAATTTTGCTGAAAAATATAATATTCAAGTTTTACTTACTATAGGGGAGGAAAAGAAGGTATTTCAAGGTTCCCATAAAGTAGATATATATGTTAATAAAGAGGGAATTACAGAAGATTCTTTAATAATTCCTAATTTAAGTGGTGAAAATATTGTAGAAAGTTTTGATTATGAAAATGGAGAAAGATTAGGTCAATATATTAATATAAATAATTTATCAATAATAAAAAGTAAGGATTTTAAAAAAAGGAACAATATAAATGGCAGTGTTGAAATAGTAATGGATTTAGAATCATTCACAGAAACAAGAAATATTATATTAAAAATATTCCCATATTCTATTTTTATAAGCTTATTCATAGCTCTTATTGCATCATATATATATGCAAGAAAAATTACAACGCCAATAAAAGAAATTTGTGATGTTACAAAAAAAATGGAGAATTTAAATAAAGAAGCCTTTTGTAAAGTAAAAACTGAAGATGAAATAGGAGTGTTAGCAACTAATATAAATAGTTTATATGAAAATCTGTTAGATACAATTGTATCATTAGAAGAGGAAATAAAAAATGTAAGTGAATCTGAAAAAATTAAAGTAGATTTTTTAAGAAGTGCATCACATGAACTTAAAACACCTTTAATGAGTATAAATATAATGATTGAAAATATGTTATATGATATAGGAAAATACAAAAATCATTATATATATCTAGAAAAATGTAGGGATATAGTTAATGAATTAAGTAAAATGGTTCAAGAAATTTTAGATACTTCAAAAATCAATATAATAAATAATAAAAATCTAAGTGTATTAGATTTAAGGAAATTGATAGAAAAGAACATAGAACCATATAAATTAATAGCTAAGTCAAAAAAAATTAATATTGTAATGAACTTAGAGGAGTCTTTCAATATTAAAGTAAATGAAAAATTATTTACTAAAGCAATTTCTAATATTATTTCTAATGCAGTAAATTATACTGATGAGGGAAAGGAAATAAGAATATATATAAAAGATAAAAAACTTATTATAGAAAATGATTGTAAGCCAATCTCAAAAGAAAATTTAGCACATATTTTTGAGGCGTTTTATAGAGTGGATTTTGATAGGAATAAGAGTAGTGGAGGTAATGGATTAGGGTTATATATTGTTCAACAAATTTTAAATATTTATAATTTAGATTATTCTTTTAAATCAATATTAACTGGTATGAGTTTTGAAATTGATTTTATTTAATAGTTTTATAAAATTAATTTTTTAATTTCATAAATATTTCATATTAGATTGATAGAATACATTTAAGCTAATAAATAGGGAGGACATAAATATGAATATATTTAAAAGAGCAATATTATACATAACAAGAAAAAAAATAAAAAGCATTATTATGCTATTTATATTGTTTGGAATAGCAACAGCAGTTTTAAGTGGAATTTCAGTTAAAAAGGCAGCTAATATAGCAAGACAAAATTCAAATAAGGATATGGCAAATACTTTTGAATTACAAGCTAATCTTGCTAGTAATTTTGAAGGGACAATTCCAGAAAATTTAATTAATAAGGTTTCAAAGGTGGAAGGTATTAAGAATTATGATGGTGCAATTCAGGGAGTTGGTTTAGATTTAGAAAATATAAATTATATAAAACCTGAAAAAAATGTGGTTCAATACAATGATGATAATAAATACGAAAAACTTTTTTCTGTAGAAGCACATGAAAATTCAGAATATGATATTAAGTTCATAAGTAAATCATTAAAATTAGTTGATGGTAGACATATTGTTTCTACTGATAAAAATAAGGTATTAATTCACAAGGCCTTAGCAGAATTAAATAATTTAAAGGTTGGTGATACTATAGAAGCAAAAAAGAGTGTTGCCGATTTCAATGCTTCAACTTCATCTAAAAGTGATTATGACCTTGAGATTGTAGGTATTTTTGAAAGTGAAAATACTGAAAGAGCAGGGCACAAATTAGAAATGCCTGAAAATCTTTTAATTACTGATATAGATACTGTTAAAACTTTATATGGATATTCAGATGGAAATATAAAATATACAAATGCCACTTTCAATACAAAGAGTCAAGTAGATAAAGTAATATCAAAAGTTAAATATATCCCTAGTAACTGGAATAATTATACAATAGCAAAAAGTGAAGATACATTTTTAGCATTATCTAAGTCTTTTGATTCCTTAGATAAGATTATAAATATGGTTTTGATTGGAGCGATAATAGCAGGAGTAATAATACTTTCTTTAGTGTTAGCATTTTGGATTCAAGGAAGAATTCATGAAACAGGTATATTACTTTCAATAGGGATTTCAAAGTTTAATATTATTTCTCAATATATAATTGAATTATTACTTATAAGTATATTAGCTTTTGGAGGTTCATATTTCTCAAGTAAGCTAATTTCACAAAATATAGGGAACACACTAGTTCAGCAAGCAGGTAAACAAGCTATTCAAGATGTTCAAAGTGGATTTGGAGGGCTTTCATTAGGAAATGATGTTAATAGTTCTTTAGCAACCCATACAGTAGATGAAATAGATGTAAAAGTAGAATTTAGAGAATTAGTTTATGTATATGTTATAGGAACAGTAATTATTATACTTTCAGTAATAGCCTCATCTATATCAATAATTAGATTAAAACCAAAAGAAATATTATCAAAAATGAGCTAGGAGGAATAGAAATGTCAATTTTAGCATTAAATAAAGTTAATTATTCATATAAAAATGGGAAAAAAATTCTAAGTGATATAAGTATGGAATTTGAAAAGAAAAAATTCTATGCTATTTTAGGAACCTCTGGTTCAGGAAAAACAACATTATTATCATTGCTAGCTGGATTAGATGAACCTAAAAGTGGGGAAATATTGTATAATAATGAAAATATAAAAATAAAGGGATATGAGAATCATAGAAAAAATAATATTTCATTAATTTTCCAAAATTACAACTTAATTGATTATATGACACCTTTGGAAAATTTAAAAATAGTTTGCCCTAAGGCCAATAAGGAAATTTTAAACAATTTAGGCTTAGCTGATGATGAAATTAATAGAAATGTATTACAATTATCAGGAGGACAGCAACAACGTGTTGCCATTGCAAGAACACTTGCTACAGATTCACCAGTAATATTAGCAGATGAGCCAACAGGAAATTTAGATAGTGACACAGCAGATGAAATTATAGAAATATTGAAAACAAGCTCCCATAAACATGAAAAATGTGTAATAGTAGTCACTCATAGCAAGGAACTGGCTAAAAAGGCAGATATTGTACTTATATTAAAAAATAAAAAATTAACACAAATAAATCTATAAAGATTAATATTAATATGTATTTATACATTATAAATTACATAAAGAAGAACCTTAGTAAGTTATTTTACTAAGGTTCTTTTTGTGTAAAATATTTTCTATAAAAAACAATAAGGTTATATTATGTTTATATTTATTATTTTACAAATTTGCAAAAACATTTATTAAAGAGTAATCCATATACAGCTCCTAAAGCATTATTAAATATTCTATAAAATATGGCTGCTGGAAAACCTAAGATAGTTGAGGCAATAGCTATAGCTCCAAAGGTATTGAAAACTGATTGAAAACCATAAGTTGCAGAAAGGCCTACTCCTATCCCTCCCAAAATACCAATGTTATCATACATAAATTTAGGGCAATAAGTAAAGATTATAAATACAAGTAATGCACCAAAAATATTGCCTAAAATTCTTGATTTTGCTTTTTCCCTTTTACCTGTTGGAAATGGACTAATTATAGACATAACAGCAATTCCTACCCACATAGCTCTTGGAAGGTGAATTAATCTTGCAATAAATAAAATAGAAGATATAGCAATGGTAAGAGATAATTGCCATTTTGTTCTATGAGATTTAATATCAAATTCTTGAATAAAACTTGATAAGCTTGATTTGTGTTCCTTTTTTCTATGTTTTACATAATATATTATTCCAGTAATTATAATGCCTACAGCAAGTCCTTCTAGTCTTTTAATATATAAAGTGCCTGAAACATCATAACCATATAATAATAAGTAACCTAAGACTAAAGTAGAATGATTACACATCTTTACATTATGACATCCTAAAAACATTAATAAAAAAATGCATATAGTATTAACTATTAATTCAACAAAGACATTACTAATGTTACTTAGTCTTGGACCAAAGGCTAAAATGGCAAATATAGCTATTAAAGAAGGAATAGCATGGGAAGTTTTAATTGATAAATCTATATTTCTAAATACTAAAACAAAAAGTAAAACAACTACACCAACAACACTGTTAGAGTTTCCAAAAATTTTGCTATAACCAATTACAAATGCCATACAAAATATCATAGTTAAAAAAATCTTAAACAAATAAATAGCAATATGTTTAAATTTTTCTTTGTTATTTTGTGTATTTCTAATAAGTTCCTTAGAACCAGCTTGATTTAACTGTAATTCTTGATAAAATGTCATAAAAAATTCCTCCTTACAAAATATATGATTTTTAGGTATGCAAAAAGGGATTATACTCTCTAAAAAATAGATTGTCAATGAAATGGTTAATTGTTGTAATATTTGTATTGTATATATTTTTTAGATTAAAGTTGTATATTTAATCTAAAATAAAAAGTATATCTTTGCTAATAAACATAGCAAAAATAAATAAAATTAATAAGTATATATAAAAAATTAGCATTTACTTATTAAATTTCATATATTATAATAAGTAAAAAATAAGGAGAACAAGTTAATGCAGTATAAACCTTTATCAAGTATATTTTATAGTAATAATAATGAATATTTAAAAATATATACAAACAGATATAATAGTGAATCAACTTATAGATTTGATTTTAAAATAAAAGAAAATAATGCTTTTTTAATAATTAATAATGATATATTAAGGGGAATAGAATCTATTTATAAACTTAATTGTGATTTATTAAAAAAGGTGCATAGAGTTCCTTTAATTGCACTAAAGCAATACAGAAAAAAGTGTCTTGTTGATGAAATAAAAATAACTAATGAAATTGAAGGAGTAAACAGCACTAGAAAAGAAATAAATGATATATTAAATAGTAAGGTAGAAAATAATAAAAATACAAGGTTATATGGATTAGTTAAAAAATATGATTTGTTAGAAGAAGAGGAAATAAAACTTAATTGTTGTGAAGACATAAGAGAATTATATAATGAATTAGTATTAAAAGAAGTCATTGAAGAAGATTCAAAAAATAAGCCTGATGGAAAAATTTTTAGAAAAGAAGAAGTTTATGTACAAAATCCTACTGGAAAGATAATTCATAGTGGAGTATATCCTGAAGAAAATATAATTTTTAATATGACTAAGGGTCTAAATATTTTAAATAATGATGAGTATGATTACATGATAAGAATAGCAGTCTTTCATTGTATATTTGGGTATATACATCCTTTTTATGATGGAAATGGTAGAACTAGTAGATTTATTAGTAGTTATTTATTATCTAAAAATTTGCACCCTTTAGTATCATATAAATTAGCTTCAACAATAAAGGAAAATCTAAATTCTTATTATAAAAGTTTTAAAGAAACTAATGATGAAAAAAACAAAGGAGATTTAACTATTTTTGTGATGAAGTTTTTTGACATATTAATTAAATCTTTAATGGAATTGTGTGATTCATTAGATGAAGGATATAATAAACTTAATTATTTTACACATATATCAGAAAAAATGTGTGTTGGAGATAGTAGAAAGTTTAAAGTGTTATTTATACTTATTCAAAACACCTTATTTGGAGATGAAGGATTAGATATAGATGATTTAAGTTCTATTTGTAAAATTGGAAAGTCTAAAATTAGAAGTTCTTTAAAGGAACTAGAAGAAAATAATATATTATATATAACCAAGGATGGAAGAAAAAATTTATATGATGTAAATCTTAATTATATGAGTAATTTAAATGAAAACATGAAAAAGAAGCATTTGTAAATGATGCTTCTTTTTTGTGTAAAAATATTTTTTTATAATGAGAATAAACCTAATACACTTGCAATAGAACTTATAAGTATAATTAAAATGCAAATAGGAGCTAAATATTTTAAGAAGAAGTTGTATAGTTTTTTTCTACGGAAGTTTGAAGATATTTCAACTTCCTCTGCAATTTTCTTAAATCCTACTATTTTAATAATAAGAATACAAGTTGAAAGAGCAGCTATTGGCATCATAATTGAATTTGTTAAGAAATCAAAGAAGTCTAAAAATGACATTCCAAATATTTTTACAAAGTCTAAAACACCATATCCTAGTGATGATGCAGAACCAATAACAAGCATAACTACAACCATTAAAAGAGAACTTTTTTTACGGCTCAATTTTAATTCATCTGAAATTGTAGCAACACTAGCTTCCATAATGGAAATTGCACTAGTTAAAGCTGCAAGTAAAACAAGTAAGAAGAAAATAATACCAGCTAAAGTTCCAACTCCCATACTTGCAAAAGTTTTAGGTAATGTAATAAACATAAGTGAAGGACCAGCTTGTAATGTATTAGGGTCTCCACCAGAAAAAGCAAATACAGCTGGAATTATCATCATACCTGCTAAAAGAGCAATTCCTGTATCGAATATTTCTATTTGTGTTGTTGATTTTTCAATATCCACATCTTTACCAATATAAGAGCCATAGGTATATAAAACTCCCATTGCAATTGATAGTGAATAGAACATTTGTCCCATAGCTGCAACTACAGTCATCCAAGAGAAATTTTTAAAGTTTGGAATAAGAAAATATTTAACTCCTTCTAATGCTCCAGGACGTGTTACAGAGTATATAGCAACAAAAATAGCAAGAACTATAAGTAATGGCATTGTAAGTTTAGAAACACGTTCAATTCCTTGCTTAACACCTGCAGTAATAACTAAAAAGACAATTAATGAAAATATTATAAACCAAAATTCCACACTTCCAGAAGATGAAATGAAGTTTGAAAAATAATCATCTCCAGCTAATACTTGCACATTTCCTTTTATGTACTCTATTAAGTATTTAACTACCCATCCACCAATTACGCAGTAATAAGGGACTATAAGCATAGGAACAACAGCATTAACCCAACCACCAAATTTAAATGGAAAGTTTTTCCCAAAGGCATTAAATGCCCCAACTGGACCTTTACCTGTCATACGTCCTAATGCAGTTTCTGAAATAATTAGTACATATCCAAAAGTAACTGTAAGAATTAGATATACTAATAAAAACATACCGTTGCATAAAACTTATAAAAAGTTATAAATATATAAATTTTACTTTGTTTCCTTCTTCATAAAGCTCTATTTTG
>ENA-ORKV01001076-ORKV01001076.1-human-gut-metagenome-genome-assembly--contig:-NODE-1076-length-23948-cov-4.525449_pt1 | contig 23948 bp, 24 predicted proteins | sample MGYA00243058_ERZ508805 | MGnify/ENA primary metagenome ERZ508805 (study PRJEB26277, sample SAMN04329770) | human gut metagenome | biome: human-associated habitat | host: Homo sapiens | place: USA... | reverse complement strand
TGACTTTACTGAAGAAGAAGCATTAATGTTAGATAAAATGCATAAAGAAAGAATAAAATTAGCTGATGCTATTTTAGTTGTAAATGTTAATGATTATATAGGAAGTAGTACTAAAAGTGAAATTGAGTTTGCTAAGTCATTAAATAAAGAAATTATTTATTATACTGATATGATAAAGTAAAAAAAAGGTGTAAATAATGATTATAACAAAAGATATGCTAGATAAGAAAGTTCCATTAGATATGAAGCCTACAAGATTAGATAGTGCAACAGATTTATATACTAATACAAGAAATGGTCTAATTCTTTATAATATTAAACCAGATACTTGGAATGTATTATATCCGTTTTTTCAACAAGAAAACAAATTTACATTAGATAATTATGAAATAAAAGGTAATAATATAACATTTAGAGAATTAATTGATTTATATAATATGGAATATAATACTGAATATGTGCTAAAAAAAGGTTTTAATGAAGAAAAAAGAAAAGAAGTTCTTATTGATGAATTTAATAAGACTTTTGATGTGAGTGGTACAAAAATAAAAGAAAAATTAGATTCTCATTATGAACTTAAATATTCAAAGTCCAAAAATGTTTATACTTTATATTATTTAGAAAGTTATATTGCAAGTGATATAGATAATATTGATAAGTTATTAAATCAACAGGTGTATGAACAGGGATTGTTAAGTTTAGAAAAATATCCTATTGAAAAAGTTATCAATGGAATTAAGGTAGTTGATAGCATATCTATATTAGATGATAAATATAAACTTTATTTAGTAAAAAAAAGCATATTGCAATAAATCGGAGTTAGTGAGGGTAACAATATGAAAATTGATAATTTCTATTTTGTAGTGGAAGATATAAAAAAATCTATTAAATTTTACTCGTTATTATTAGAAAAGCGACCTAGTAATATTACAGAAAATAGATGGGCTGATTGGGAAAATGAAAATAATCAAATATATTTTGGAATAATAAGTAAAGATGCAAGTGGAGATAGATTAGTAAAGGGAAATAATGGTGTATTAGGTTTATATACAAATGATTTAGATAAATCTCTTGAACTTTGTAAATCAATTAATGCTAAAATATTGTATGAGCCAGAGCCTGTACCTAATTCAGAAGATCATTATAGATGCTTTGCTATTGAAGATTTAGATGGAAATAAAATAGAAATAGCATATTATGATAAATAATATAAATGAAGAAGATTAGTTAAGAGGAGGCAATTTTATGGGATATATAATGAATTTAAGGAAATATGTCGGACACGAACCTTTAATAGGTGTTGGTGCTACAACATTAGTTTTTAATGATAAAAATGAATTGTTATTAAATTTAAGAACTGATACAAACACTTGGGGAATACCAGGTGGATCAATGGAATTAAACGAAACAATTGAAGAAACAGCAATAAGAGAATTAAAAGAAGAAGCAGGAATTAGTGCAGATAAATTAGAATTAGTTAGTGTTTTGTCGGGTAAAGATTATTATTTTGAATATCCTAATGGGGATAAAATGTGTACCGTCATAATATTGTTTAAGGTTTTAAATTATACTGGAAATATAAAAGTATCAGATAATGAAAGCAAACAATTAAAATTCTTTGCATTAAATGATTTGCCTAATATGGAATCTAGGGCAAACGCTATTATAGATAAAATATTAGATGGCAGTTTAAAAATAAATTAGTAAAATATAGAAATAAACATAAAAAAACACCTAGAAATAAATTAATATTTCTAGGTATAGAATTTAAGATGGTATAACTACCCATGCAACTACCAAAATGGTAGTTTTTAGGTAAATTTAGTTAAACTTTAATAAATTGTTAAGTTTGATTTTTGTTGAAAAATAAGGGCTTTTTCAACTTTTAAATCTAGGAGTACGTGATTTTAGTTTGCCCCATGAAATCCCGTCTATATGGCGGTATGCTTTGTTTATAAGGGCTTTAAGCTTGTTTGTATATGTATTAGGTACCAAAATAGGTACCTATTTTAATTTAGTTTGTCTATAATATTAAGTATTTCATTTAATTGATTCTTAAATAGGTGAGAGTAAGTATTTAATGTCTCATCTATTTTTGTGTGTCCTAAATACTTTGCAACAACATTTATAGTAGCACCACTATTAATATTCATTATAACATTTAAATTTTATATCATATTCATTTAATATAAAATTTTTAAATTCTTGAAGTGAATACTATTGTTTGGATATTAAATTTAATGTTTCTTGTGCTTTCATATTTTTTCTTCATCTTCAACTTAATACCTCGTTTCATTTTTTTTCAAACTGATTTCTTTGCTGCAATTTAACATCATTACATCATGAATTTAAATATTAATCTTTTTGCAACAATAAATTAAAAGCGTCATAAAAAAAGCAATATATGTGTTATAATCAATTTAGAAAGAACGATGAAAAAAGCTTAATTAAAAAAAGATGATTATATAAAAAATAGAAGATTAAGTAAAGATGGAACTTATAGTGATGTAGAATATTACAGTAAAACAAAATAGATATGGAGGTAATTTATGGTTACAATTATAGATAATGATGAAATGTGTATTAAATTATCAGAAAGTTTTAAATATAATACTAAGACTCCAGATAAGAGACCATTAAGTGATTATATTTTAGATAAAACAATTGAAAGATTTGAATTATATAGAAAAATTTTTAATGTTGAAAAATTAGAAAAAATTACTTTTGTTATTTATGATAATATTGAAGATTATAGAGATTATTATAGAAAAATAAATAATCAGGAACCTCCTGAATATTCTAGAGGGGCATTTAATGAAAAGTTAAATATTTCTTATAGTACTAAAAATAGTAATCCAGTATATAATACTCCAATGTGGTATCACACATTAAGTATAAATGCTCATGAAGCATTTCATATTTACTATAGAAAATATGTTTATAAAAATGATAGAATAGTATGGTTTGATGAAGGACTTGCACAATTTTTTTCTGGAGAAAATGATGAATGGCTTTTTGATGACGAAAAATTTAAAAATGCATTTATAAAATATATTGAATCTTATATTCCGATTAATAATTTGAATGAAAGAATTCAAGGAAATTCAAGTGTTTCAGATGAAATAATTTTTCAACGACAAAATGTGTTTGAAGGTTATGAAACAAGTTTGTTTATAATTAAATATTTATTCGAAAAAAATGGAATTAATTATATTTTAGAAATAATAAAAGATAACGAAAAAATAAGAAATATTGGAAATAGCATTATTGATGAAATGGTAGATTTTTATAAAGATAAATATGATGTTAAGAATGAAGTGAAAAGGTAGAAAATCAAATTAAATGAATGTAGAAATTAGAAAAGCAATTCCAGAAGATGCTGAAAGAATAATTGATATAAATATTAAAGTGTGGAATAGCACATATGAAGATTTAATACCAAAAGAAATAATTAATATGATTATACAGAGGATGATTTTATAAACAATCTTTATAGAAACAATCTTTCAAATAAAATGCAACTGCTTCTGGAATGATAAAACTTACTATTTAGAATCATATATAAATATCTTCTTTCAAAATAACTTCATCAACAACATTTTTATAATTATTCATTGTAGTTTCAAATTTTATATTACATTCATTACTTACCGAAGAAAGATAGTCAGTAAGTTGCTTGTTAATTAGTAAGTTTCTATATATTTGTTTTTTATGTTTTTTAATATACTTTAGTTTTAATAATCCATATCTATTGATACTATTTGTGGTAGATGTAGTAATATCTAATTTAGACATTAAATAATTGCCTCTTTTAATATAATTAATTTCATACTTTTTCCTTTCTTTGAAATAGTAATTTTATACTCTCATTTAGGTACTCAAATTAAATAAAAGAATTTTCCTTAATTTTATATTTTTTTAGAATTTTTATCAAGAAATTTTTTACAAAAAGTGTTGAAAAAATATAAAAAAAATGATAATATAGTTCGGCTAGAAAAAATTTTTGTAAGACATAATAAAATGTTTTAAAATCAAAGAAGACAATTAGTGGCATTCCAATTAATTATCTATATTAATTTTTTGGATATAATTTCCCATATAATTTTTAATCTTTTTTAATAAAAAATGAGAGGTAAATATGAAAAAAACAGTTAAATTTAAAATTATATCAATTGCATTAATGCTTTTATTATTGGTTCAATTAATGTTACCAATAAAATCTTATGCAACAGATGTTCCAACAAAAAATTATTACTATATTTCTGATATGGACTATATATCTGAAAATAAGTGGTCTTATGTAGGATGGGGAGAAATAAAAAAAGACAAGAACATCGAAGGGAATAAAATAAGTTTATTAGTTGATGGAGAAAAGGTATTTTTTAATAAAGGAATGGGAGTTCACGCAACTAGTCAACTTACATACGATATATCAACATATTCAAACAAATATCCAAGATTTGTTGCAAAACTTGGTGTTGATAGTTCAAAAAATGGCCTTGGTGATGTTTGGTTCAAAATATCAGTATCAAATGATGGTAAAGATTGGAAAGAAATATATAAATCTGATCCTGTGACATCTCAAAGTAATGCACTTGAGATAGATTTAAATATCAAAAACTATAAATATTTAAGACTATATGCTGATCAAAACGGCTCAAATGATGTAGATCATGCTGTTTACGCAGATGCCAGATTAGTCGAAGAAAATTACAATATTAAAACAGAACTATTTAATGAAATAGAACCACTTTCATATTATGATAATATTTTAAATAAAAATAGTGTAGAAGAAAATTATAAAGATAATCTTGAGTTAGTTTTCAAAAGAGAGTTGGTTAATCGATTAGGTTATTGGAACATACAAACTGCAGTGAGAGATGATTCAACTAAAACAATGAAAGAAACCTTAACTTGGTTACTAAATGATATGCAAAATTTACAATTGTTTATTGAATCTGGAAATATCAATAATTCTGAAAAGTTTTTAATTGCCTTAAATAATCTATATACAAATAATAAAAAAATCATCGGTGATGATAAAGATGGGTTAATTTATAAAAAAATGTTAATAGCTTTGGCATTTGCTTATAGTTCTGATTTCCCAGCAACACCACTAACATTTAATTCCCCTATGGCAAGCTATGATATAAACAAAAGATTTGATCTTGTAAAAAATCTTTATGATAATAATTTAATTTTATATAAAGAAGATTTTAAAAATTATGCAATGGAATTATTAAGATTTATAATGAATAATTCTATTGCAAATGATGAATTAAATTGGTTGAGAGAATATGCAGAATATAAGTATGCAGACTTAAATAAACGTTTAAATCCTTATAATTATATGAATTATACTCATCCAAACTATAATCAAGATAGATTATATTCTAAAGAAAACAAAAAACAATTTAATGAAAAATACTTATTAGATAAATATAATATAAAATATGGCTTAAATGATGATGAAACAAAAACTCCAAAAACATGGATGGTAATGGAAGCTGGAGGTATATGTTGGAATATATCAAGATTAGGTCAAAACTTAGCAAAAACACATGGAATTCCATCTGTTGGAGTATATCAACCAGCTCATGAAGCATATTTAAATTATTCGTTAAATTATGATAAAAAAGGAATTTGGTCATTAGGAAATAATATCTTCGGATGGGGAAAAAGTTCGACATCATGGTATGGCGGTAATGTTGTACGTTTATTATTTAATTGGAATAATAAATCATTTACTGTTAAACCAGCTAATGCTTCAAAAGCAGGAAATAGTGCTGGATACCAATTACTTGGACAAGCAGCATTAAATGAATATGATAAATATTTAGAATCTTACTTTTATTATTTGATTGCTAATTCATATTCTGATTTAAACAAAAAAGAAGAAATTTATAATAAATCGTTATCTATTTTAGATATAAACTTAGATGCTTATGATAAATTAATTACAATTTATAAAGAAATTGGTAATAAAACTAGCACAGATTGGAAAAATCTTGCAAAAAAAATAATAGATGCTTACACTTATTATCCAATGGCAATGGTAGATTTATTAAAATTGATAGAACCAAACTTAGATAATACTGATGTAATTGAAATTGATATGCTAAAAACAGAAAGTCTAAAGATAGCTGCAGATGCTAAAAAAACAGCAACAAATAAAGATACAATACAACCTGATGCAACAGCTGAAATAGCAGAAGTTTTACTAGGAACAAGTAAAGTAGATCTTGCATCATTCTCATTTGATGGTGAAAATGCTAATAAAATTGTAATGAATTCAAAATATGATAATTATGATTTCCAAGTACAATATTCTTTAGATGGCGGAAATACATGGATAGCAACTTTAAATCATGTTATAACATTAACAAAAAAGCAAGTTAAAAGTATTAATTCAAAAGATGACATAAAGGTAAAAATTAGTGGATCAAGTCAAATATTTACTATAGATATTACAAATGGAGAAACAGTAGATGATCTAACATTAAATATGAATGATGATGAAAATATTTTTATTGGTAAAACTGATTATTTAGAATATAGTTCAAATGATGGTATTTCGTGGAATGATTATAACAATCAAAGATTTGAAACAAAAGAAAAAATTAAAGTAAGATATAAATCTCATGGCACAACTTTAACTGGAGAAATCAGAGAATGTCATTTTACTAAAAATGATGATAAGACATTAGAATACGTTTATGTAGAAAATATTAATTATATTCAATCTGGTTCATTCCAAGTTGGATTTGCTCCTGAAAACGTGATTGATGGAAGTCCATTCACTTCATGGCATACTAAATGGGGTGAAGTAGCACAAGATAAAACATATGTGATAAGCTTTAATAAAGCTAAATACCTATCACAAATATCATATGATCCGGCTGGATTAAATGGTAGAATTAAAACAGCAAAAATCTATACAAGTTTAGATGGTGTTAAATGGAATTTAGTTAAAAATTCAAATGTTTTAGCTAATGATACAAATAGGAAATATATCAAATTAGATGAGTCTGTTGCAGCAAGATTTGTTAAAATAGAAGCCACAGAAACATATGGAAATCATGAAGGGCCAAATAAGTATGTAAGTGGAACAAGATTTAATTACTATGAAGATACAACAAAAGAATTTAAAGAACCTGAAATTGAATATTCAATAAATTCAATAACAAACAAAGATGTAGAAGCTAAAATAAAACTTACCTATGGTTGCACATCTATTGGAAAAAATAGCCATACATTTACAGAAAATGGTATGTACACATTTAAATATAAAGATGTAAATGGTGAAGAAAAAGAATTAATAGCAAAAGTAACATGGATAGATAAAATAATACCAACAGCTACTGTAGAATATGATGTTACAAGTGAAACTCAATTTCAAGTAAAGGCAACATTAAAAAATATATCTAAGAAAAATGTTACAATAATTGATGGTTCAGATGGAACATACACATTTACTAAAAATGGAGAATATACATTCAAAATTAGAGATAATGCTGGAAATATTGGTGAAATAGTAGCAAAAGTAACATGGATTGAAGAAAAACAAGAAATAGAAGAAATAATAAAAGGAGATATAAACGGAGATGGCGTTTTTGATATTGTAGATTTAACAATATTAAATAAACATCTAACTGAAACTCAAAGAATTATTGATTCTAAATGGTTAATTGCTGCTGATTTAAATAAAGATGGAAAAATAGATATTGTTGATTTATCAATTTTAAATAAGAAAATTAACAAATAAGTTATCTTAACTTAAGAAAGGAAAAAATATGTACAAAAATATATTAATAAGTATTATTGTTGGGTTAATATTTTATTCAATAAATGTAAAAGCATTAAGTAATATAGATACAACATTAACTTCAAGTGTAAATGACAAAAATGTAATAGTTACTTTGAATGTAAAAAAAGCAAATGAAGGTATTGACGCTTTAACAGGGAAGATAGAATATGATGCATCTAAATTAAAATTTGTAGAAGTAAAAAGTGCAAATAATAAATTAAAAGAACCTTTATATAATGAAAACAACGGTAAATTCACAATATTAATAAAATCTGATTCTGTAATAACACCATCTGACATAGTGACATTTAAATTTAAAATCAAAAATAATGTTAAAGGAAGTACAGAGATTAAAATAGAACAAATAACTGCAGCCACATCAAGTGATAAAAAAATAAACTTAAATGATAACTCAACTATAATTAATATTAGTAATACTATCGTAGGTAATAATGATAGTAAAAATAATAAAAATGATGGCGAAAATGACAAGAACAGTAATAAAATAGATAAACCTAATAATGAAGATAAAGTTAAAACTGATAAAGAAAATTCAGATAATAAGCAAACTCATGATAAAATAGATAATAAAAAAGAACCATCTGAATTATTGGAAGATTCAAAAAAAGAATATAACAAATGTATATATGTTATAGTTGCAATTTCTATTATATTAATAATTATTATATGTAAAGTAAAAAAACATAATAATAATTAAATGTTAAGTAACCTATAAATTAGATTAATTCTATTTTATAGGTTTTTAAATGTCTGAAATATTCATTTTTGATTAGGTTTATCAGCCTTAAAATTTCTTTTGGTATATTAGATTGAATATTTTCTTCAATACTTTTATAATTGTTTGTAGTCTTCATCCCATTTAGTGTATGGAACAGCATTTGCTTCCAAAATATTTAGTTCAGAGTTATATCTTATATATTTGTTGATTCTTAACTCGAGTAGGGTATCTTTAATATCATCCATAGAGTCGGTACAGTGTTCATTGATTTCTATACCATGAGTAATATTATTAGTTAATACCATTGGTAGAAAACCTTTAGTTCTTAATGATAGATTAGGATCTAATAAGAATTCATCGAATGCTCTTTGAACTTTTAATTTAGCCATCTTCTCACTTTCTTTTAAATGTTCGGTATGCCGTTCGTTACAACTAATATAGTACAAACAAATTCAATTGTCAAGTATTCCGAACAAAAATGTTTTGTAGAACTGACAAGATGTGATATAATGAATATGGAAGAGAATAAGAAGACTTTTAAGGGAGTGAAAATATGAACAATAGTGAAGCATTAACTACATTAATTGTTGGAGGAAGAACTGCAAAAGAGTATTCTCAAAGAGAACTTGCAAGAAGAGTTGGAATAAGTAATTCTTCTTTAAATGATATAGAAAATGGTAGAGTAGCTAAAACAGATCCTGAGATTTTAAAAAAAATTGCAGGAGAATTAGATTTATCTTTGCAACAACTTTTGAAAGCAGCTGGTTATAATGAAGTTATGAGTTGGTTTTCTCATGATGAGTTTAAAAACAAATCTACAAAAGATTTAAAAAATACTATAGAAGAATGTAGATTATTTAAATATGATATTTTAAATTGGGACGCTAACAAAAGAAAAAAGACATTAAAGATAATGCAAAACTTAAATGAAATAAAATTAGGTTTGAGATTAATAAAAGAGGATGCAACAACTGATTACACATTAGATAAAGCATTAGAAGATATTGATAAAGAAATACAGGAACTTAAAGATATTGCAACAAAATATGATTATAGTAAGTTGCCTAAAGATATATAGGAGGAAATAATGAAAAAGATAAGTGATATTAAAAAAAAGACAATTGAGTTTATTATTAATTCAGCAAATATTAAAGCTGTTGAAAAATTTAATATAGATAAGAAAGAAATAAAATATTCATCAAAAATTAAGTCGTCAAGGGATATAACATCGATTAATGGCGATGAGGAGATTGCTAGAGCATTTTTAGTTACAGAGTTGGTTAATGTTTATGGATATAAACCAGAAAATTTGGAATTAGAGACAACTTATACAGCTGGAAGACCACATACAAATACAAGCCGTATCGATTTAGTAGTTAGAGATGATAAAAAAGATGCATTTTTATTTGTAGAAATAAAGTCACCTGATGCTTATGAACAAGATGATCTTGATCAAGATATAGAGGAACAATTATATAAAGTTGCTGGAATGGAACAAGTAGAAGGACATAACGTAAAATATTTAGTATTGTATTCTATAGGCATCGATAATATTAAAAATATTCAAGATGATTGTATAGTTATTGATAAAGAAAAGTTTTCTTCCTTTAACGAATGGAAAGAAGAAAGAATATATGGTGATGAAATACCAGACCATTATGGTAAAACAAGAAAAAAGCCTTATATTAAAGGAAGTGATAAAGATTTAGAAACAGAATTTACAAATGAAATGCTTAACAGGTTACAAACAGATTTACATAATGTTCTTTGGGGTGGAGGAAGTACAGATGATAATGAAATATTTTCCTCTTTGACTAATATAATTTTAGCAAAAATTCAAGATGAAGACGAAACTAACAATGATGAACAATATAAATTTCAAGCACTTTCGTATGAAAATGATATAGACGAAACTTATGAATCTAATGATGAATTATTCAGCAGAATAAATGAATTATATAGGAGAGCTTTAAAGAACAGATTAAATATTGATGATAATAGTGTTATAAGCAAATCATATGTAGTTGACCAAAATAAATTTTCTTTAAACAAATTGAAATATACTGTTCAAAAACTTGAAAAATATTCATTTGTTGCAGGTAAAAACAGTATTTCTGGAAAGGATATTCTTGGTGACTTTTTTGAAGGAATAATCAGAAATGGATTTAAACAATCTAAAGGTCAATTTTTTACTCCAATGAATATTGTCAAATTTATGTTATGGGCTGTTCAAGCTGACAATTTAGCAATAGAAAAAATAAATAAAGAAAATCGATTACCTTATTTTATAGATAGTAGTGCTGGATCTGGAACGTTTTTAATAGAATATATGAAATTTATTACTAAGAATATAAAATATAGATTTAGAAACAAAATTAATACATCTTATTTTATTAATACAAAAATGGAAGATTGGTTTTATCCTGATAATAGAGAAAATAAGTGGGCTAAAGAATATATTTATGGTTCAGAATTGAATTTTAATTTAGGAACTTCAATTAAAGTTAATATGATATTACATGGAGATGGTTCAAGTAATATATTTGTTGGAGAGAAGAAGGGTGATGGATTATTACCTTTTAGATATTATACAAAACCAACACTTCCCAATGTTTTAAATAATTCTCAAAAGGATATGTATTATAATAAAGATGTTAATAATAATTTTGATTTAATTTTAACAAATCCACCATTTTCTGTTGATTTAGACAATGATACAAAAAAGGAAGTAAAAAATTCATTTGTATTTGGAGATAAGAAAAATTCTGAAAATTTATTTATTGAAAGATATTATCAACTATTAAGAGAAAAAGGAAGAATGGCTGTTGTTTTACCAGAAAGTGTATATGATACTTCTGAGAATAAGTACATCAGATTATTTTTATATAAATATTTTAATATAAAGGCTGTAGTCTCATTACCACAATTAACCTTTGCACCATTTACAAATACAAAAACAAGTATTTTGTTTGCACAAAAGAAGACAAACGATGAAATCGGAAATTGGATTAATGCTTGGAAAAAATATTCTGATTTATATGGTAATTTAAAAACAAGAATAGAAAATATAATAAAAGTTTACATCAATAATGAAGATATTAATAAGTATCCATCAATAAAGAATGAATCAGAGGAATCACTTAAAGAAATTATTAATAATGCTATAGGATATAAAATTGATAAAAGTAATTATGATAATATAAACATTAAAGACATTGTTGTAGAACATATTGAAGATTTAAAAGATTTTATTTCAATTGATAAGAATTTATCAAAGGAATTTGGTTATGTAAATACCACATGGGTTTTTGGAAAACTAAGTGAGGAAATTAACTATAGTATTTTTATGGGAGAAGTTGACAATATTGGATATAAACGCACTTTAAAAGCTATTAAAAAGATGCCAAATGAACTATATAGGGTTAATGATGAAGATGAAATATTAGTTGATGATGGTATTAAAGAATCTCTATTAGATTATATAAGAGATATAAGGTGGGATGATTAATGAAGATAAGGCAATTTAACGTCTCTGATATATCAAGAGAAAATACTATTAGATTTGACTCTAATTATTTGAATTATGTTCAACAGATAGATAATAACGATTCAATAAAATTAACTGATATATATGAATTGATAGAAATAAAAAGTGTAGAATATCCTTCAGATGAAGATTTTAAATATTGCCAAATAGGAGATGTAAACTCAAATGGGATATGCAACCCAGTAACTATTAATTTTGAGGAACAAGATGTGGCTTTAGATGATTATTATAAAAAAATATCTAAAGGTGATATTTTTAAACCAAATATAGGTGATATTTTAATATCAAAAGTAAGACCATATTTAAAGAAAATAGTATATATTTCTGAAGATATTAAAGATATATATTTTACAAAAGCTTTTATATGTTTAAGACCTAAAATAAGCCCTGTTGTAGCTTATTCTATGTTATTTGATAATTATATAAATATCATCAATTATTCTTCAAGAATGGGTAAAGGTTATCCTACAATCAATAATGCTGACTTAAAACAATTAAAATTATCAAAAAAATATTATAGTAATATTATAAAGAATGAGAAAAAGATTGAAGCAACTTTAAAAAAATCACTAAGTGAAATATCTTCTTTAAGTAAAAATATGTTTAAATTAACTGATATTATAAATAAAGAATTTGATGAATACTATGCCTCAAAAACCAATTTATCTAGGGGAATGACATATGGAACACAAAAAAATTATTTAAAAGGAATTTCAGTAGTAAATAAGCAAATTAATAATCTTGAAAAATTTGATAATAATATTAGATTATCGTTTAGAAGTAATAATAAAGAAATAGGTAGTATAATGGAAATTATTAAATCTAAACCTTTCTTCAAAATTCATGATATTTATACAGAAATTGTTAAAGGTGTTCAACCTGAATATTCTGATGATGGAATACCGGTTATCAAAATTTCTAATCTTAAAAGCGAGTACATTGATGATGACTTTACTGAATTTGCAAGTGAAAAATACACAAATAAATTGACTGAGAATAAATTTGTAAGGCCTAATGATATTATATTCTGTAGTATAGGTAAAGGATCTTTAGGAAAAGTAGATATTGTAGAGAAAAATTATAATGCTATTTTATCTACAGATAATTATATTTTAAGAATAAATGAAAAAAAATATAATCCTTATTTTTTAACATATTATTTAAGAAGTAATTATGGATTAGCACAGTTTGAATTATATTATACCGGAGCAACAAATCAAATTCATATTTATGATTATAATGCAAAGGATTTTATTATTCCAAATATATCAATTAGAGAACAAAATCTAGTTGTTAGTAAAATAAATGATGAATATGATAAAAATAAAAACAATAATAATAAAATAAATGAAATATTTAATGATATTCATAGTCTATTAAATTAAAGGAGTATAATTATGGATTACGAAAAATACGGAATTGAAAAAGATACAGTAAAAAATATATTAGGTTATATATCAAGTGGCGATATAGCAATACCAGAGCTTCAAAGACCATTTGTATGGACATCTAAACAAATAACAGAATTATAGATTCATTATATAATGGACTGCCAACGGGATTTATTGTTGTATGGAATAATGATAATGTTAAATTAAAAGATGGTAAAATGAGTACAGGTAAAAAGATTATTATTGATGGTCAACAAAGAATTACAGCTTTAAGATCTGTATTACTTGGTGAAGCTGTAATTACAGAAGATTATAGTACAAAAAGATTTATAGTTTCTTATAATCCGTTTAATGAAAAATTTGAAACACATAAGCCTGTTTACGATAAAAGTACAAAATGGATCAATGATATATCAATTTTCTTTAAAGATCAAGGTGTGGAATTATTTAATTTTATCGAAGATTATGTTGAAAAAAATCCTGATATTACGAAAGAAGAATTACTAACAAAAATCAAAAGAGTTCAAAATATAATATTAAGGGAAATAGGAAGAATTAATCTGAGTTCAAAACTTTCAATAAGCGAGGCTACAAATATCTTCAATTTGATGAATAGTAAAGGTACTAAATTAGGACAAGAAGACTATATTATGGCAAAATTATCTTCTGATAGTGATCACAATGGTTATTATCTATGGAAAACAATTGATTATTTTTGCAAAGGAATGCAAGATAACAGATATGTACTGGATATACCTGTGAATGATTCTGATTTTGCTAATACGGAATATTATGATGCAATTAAATGGGTTGGTAAATATAAAAGTAATATATATGCTCCAACATACAATGATGTATTAAGAGTTAGTTATTCACATATATTTAATGATGGCTTATTAAAAAGATTATCTGAATTATTGTCTGGAAGAAATTTTAAAACTAAGACTATAGAAGATTCAGTTGCTGATGAAACATTTAAAACAATCAAAGATGGTATATTCAATTTTGTTAATGAACATAATTTTAAAGAATTTAATATTTATATTGAAGGTACTGGAGTTAAATATAAGAGATTAATAAATTCTCAATCGACTATTAATAGTGCTTATATTATGTATTTATTATTAAAAAATACAAATGGATTACCAAAAATACAAATTAGTAATTATGTTCAAAGATGGTACATTATGTCATTACTATTAAGAAGATATTCAGGTTCTAGTGAAACTATTATTGATCACGATTTGAAACGAATTGCTGAAAAAGGTTTTGTAAATTACTTTAATGAAATAGAATCAACACAGTTAAATAATGATTTTTGGAATTCAGTATTAATTCAAGACTTGGAAACTAGTAATAGTTTGTCACCATCTTACCTCGTATACTGTGCTGCACAAATTAAGAATAAAGCACATTCATTATTTTCATCATCAAAAGAGATTGAATCTTTAATCAAAATAAAAGGTGATATTCATCATATTTTTCCTAAAAATTATTTGATTGAAAGTGGTATAACTGATAAAGAAAAATATAATCAAGTATGTAATTATGCATGGATAGACACAACTGATAATATAGGTATTTCTGATACAGCGCCAAAGATTTATTTCAATGATATATTAAATAAGTGTACTAAAGATAATAAATTAGGTTTAGTAAAAAGTAAAAAAGAATTTGATGATAATTTAAGTGAAAATTGTATTCCTGAAGGAATAATTAACTATATTTATAGTGCATATGATAAATTTTTAAAGCAAAGAAGACAACTTATTGCCAAATATATAAAAGATTATTATGAATCATTATAGGTTTATGTCTCTTGTGTCACTTAAAAGTGTGTGGTACCCACCTAAAAACAAGTGTCATAATATGTAAAAAAAACATATATATTTTTACGTATATATGTTTTTTTGTATTAAAATTTGTTTATTGAATATTATAATAATGTGACGATAACGGTATAAATATATTGACGCATTGTACCGATAACGGTACAATATAATTAGAGGTGGAAATTATGGAATTTATGACTACAAATGATGCTGTAAAAAAGTGGGGTATTAGTGAAAGAAGAATACGAAAATTATTACAAGATGGAAGAATTGAAGGTGCTGTAAAAGTAGGTAATAATTGGAATATTCCTGTTAATGCTAATAAACCAGCTGATAAAAGAAGCATGAAATTAGATAATACTGAATTTAGATTTGATTTGCCTGATAATTATTTTGATAAAGTTGATGAATTAAATAAAGAATTAAATTCTAAAAGACCTATATCAAAAGAAACTTTAAAATCTTTAAAAGAGTCTATAAATTTAGAGTGGACTTATAATAGTAACGGTATAGAAGGAAATACACTAACTTTAAGAGAAACACAAGTTGTTTTAGAAGGCATTACAGTTGGTGGTAAATCTTTAAAAGAACATTTAGAAGCCATTAACCATGAACAAGCAATTTTATTCTTAGATGATCTTATTAAAGATAAGGAACCAATTACAGAATGGAACATTAAAAATATTCATCAATTAGTTTTAAAAGAAATAGATGATAATAATGCTGGTAAGTATAGAGATGAGAATGTAAAAATAAAAGGCGCTACACATATTCCACCTGATTATTTAATCGTTCCTGAATTAATGGAAAAATTAATTATTAACTATGAGGACTGGAAAAAACATCATCCAATTATTAGAGCTGCATTATTACATAGTGAGTTAGTTAAAATACACCCATTTTTTGATTGTAATGGTAGAACTTCAAGATTAGTAATGAACTTATCTTTAATGAATAGTGGTTATCTTCCAGTAATTGTAAAAAAAGAAAAAAGATTGGAATATTATACTGCTTTAGATAAAGCGCATACTACTGAAAATTATACTGATTTTGTTAAATTAGTTAATGAATTAGAAATAGAAATGTTAAACAAATATTTAGAATTGTTGTAGGGAGTTTAAGTTTATGGATATAATGGAAGTATTAAAAAAATTAAGAAAATACTATGATGAAAATTGTAGAAAATTAGTTTTTTTAAATGAAAAAAAATTGTCATTAAATAATAAATGCAAAATGTATTATTTGGATGTTTTTGAATCGGTTGAATTACAAAACTATAAGAAATTATTTCAAGAATATTTAGTTTTCTATATAAGAAATAGAGATTTTTTTAGCATTTGCAATAATATAAAAGAAGCTAGAGACTCTGATGAATTATCTAAAGTCTTAAACGAAGAGGGTAAGACGATTCATGACAATAAAGGAATATATCCACAAACTGACGAAAAAAAATCTGGTATATATGGCGAATTATTTGATGATTTTTATTTGAATATTGTAAAACAAGAAGAAATAATGTTAACTTATAGCATAAGAAGTTCCTTCAATATACCAAATGTTAGAGGAGTTGATTTGGTAGGAGTAAAGGTTGAAGAAAATAATTTAATATTAATTCTTAGTGAAGCTAAATTTGTATCTAATATTACATCCGCTTCTAGTGCATTACATGATGATATTGTTGGGAACAATAATCAATTAGGCCATGTAACTAAGGAATATATCAATGATTATATTTCATTTATAATGAATAAAGAACATTCTATATTTTTTGATGAAAAAAATAGTGAATTTATAAGAAATAAACTAATTGAATTAAATGACTTGTTAATAAATCATAAATTGCTACCAATAGATGCATTTAATAAAATGGAAATTAAAGTAAGATTTGATTTTTTTGCAATATATCATGATAATAATCACAATATTGATGAAAGAAAAAACTACTTTGATATTATAGTTGATCAATTTAATGACAGTATTGTAAAAACCGGTATAGATAATTATGACATTGAAGTTATATTTATTCCTACAAAAAATACATCAGTAGATTTGAAAAAGGAGATGGAACTATGGGATTAAATAGATTTGATGTTATAAAACAAATAAATGTGTTTTCTGCTGAAAACAACCAAGAAGGCTTAATACATTTACTGTGTACTATATTATCAGATGAAAAATTCAAAAATGAAAATATTGATTTGATCCATGTAATAATATCTATAGGTGAGTTGTACGGATATTATAGTTATATTGATTATAGTATGAAAAATTTTGATAATTCGGAAGAATTAAGATGCAATATGTATAGAAGCCATGATAAAAAAATTTATTATAATTCTGGACAATTATCGTTATTAAATGAAATAAAAACAAATAGTAAAATTTTTATCTCAGCACCTACAACTTTTGGAAAAACGAGACTAGTTTTAGAATATTTAACAATTGAATATAAAAAATTTTCTAATATATTATTTATTATACCAACTAATTCTCTTTCAGAAGAAATATATATAAAGATATTAGAATTTAATCATGATCTTGATTTAAAGTACCATGTTTCAACAAATCCTAAATTGGATGGGAATAGAAATATTTTAATACTAACTCCAGAAAAATATTTATTATTATTGGAATCAAAAGATCCTAAATTTGATTTGTTTATAATGGATGAATCATATAAAATTGAAGAAGGAAACGAAAAAATTAATTATAATGATCCTCTTAATTCACGTTCAAGCAAATTTAGAAGAGTTATGGAAATTATAGCTAATAAAAATGAAAAATCTATATTTCTATCACCTTACACATATATAACAGATGATTCTATGGATAGGTTTTTTTCTAAATATAATATAAAAAAAATAAATAGGACAGAAAATTATGTTAATAAAGAATTAATAAAAGTTGATGATAATGATGATTTTAAGAACGTGTTCAAAAGTTCCAAAAAGGGATTTTTAAAATCATTTAGCGGTGTCCAAAAAGCAACATATATTGTTGGAGAACTTGATAAAAGTACAATTGTTTATATTAGATATCCGAAAGATGCATTGGATTTTTTGAAAAAAGTTGATGGTAATATAGAATTGGGAAAAATAAGCGATAGGTTCAAAAAATTTATTCGTCATATCGAAAGTAATTATGAATTTGATGATAGCAAGTGGTATATACTTGATGGTTTAAAAAAAGGGATTGGAATATATGTTTCTCCAACACCTAGATATATTAAAAGAGAGATAGTTAATTTATTTAATTCTGGTGAATTAAAAATGCTAGTAGTTACATCAGCTTTTGCTGAAGGGGTAAATAGTTCGGCCAAAAACATTATAATAACTAATGATGTAGTGGGTAGTAATGTAAAAATGACTTCATTAGATTTATTAAACTTAAGTGGAAGAGCAGGAAGATTTGGTGTACATAGTCAAGGAAATATTTATTCAGTTAAAGAAGATATACATAGTAGATTATCTGATTGTATAGATAAAGGCGTAAAAATATCAAATCTAAACTATGAAAATGGAGATCAAAATCATATTAGATGCTTTTATGATATTGAAGTAATAGATGAGACATATTTAAATACACAGGAATTGAGTATTAAGAATCAAATTGAAAATAAACAAAGAGAATTAGAATTAACCAATGAAGAACTTAATGTTGCTTTATCAATATCAAAATATGATAAATTGAAATTATACTTATATTTTAAAAATAGTGATGAAGTAATAGAAGAAAGAAGAGAAATAATAAATAATATAGTTTCTAAAGAAAGAAACGAAGTTGTAAAATCAATGGGTTATATATTTAATGAATTAAGAAATGCAGAAATAAATATAGTCTATGATGATGGTGATTTACCTCCATATAGTAAAGATGATGTATTTTTATGGGGAAAATTTTATGGGATTCATTCAAGTGGCAGCATAAAAGAAATACTTAAAAACCGTAAAAAATATATAGAAAGAGAATACAACAATTATAAAAAAATAGATAGAATTGTTGAAAAACATTGGATTGAAGAATTTATAACTGATGGAGTTGTTGACAACTTTAAATTATATAATCAGGCATTTAAATTTATATCAAACATTATTGAATACAGGATTCCTTTTTATATAGGTTTCTATGTTTCAATTTTCAACTTATACTGTAAAAAGAATAATGTATTTGAAATATTGGATTATGATATTGTAGAAATATCTAATTCTTTAGAAAATAAGGTAATTGAAGAAAAATATAACAACCTGCTTGAATATGGTTTTTCTATGGAAATAATAAAAAAGATTCAAGAGGGAAATGACACACCAATATTATTGGATGAATATGAAAATATAATGTATGATGAATATATAAAATTAATGAACTAGAAAAAGCATATCAAGTGGTATGCCTTTTTTAATCAAAAATTTATTATCATTTTATATAAATTTATTGTTTTCCTTTGATTTTTGTAAAGGTTATATCTTTCTTCTAAATCATTTTTTATGTATTGCTCAATTTCACTAATGTTTCTTGTAAGTCTTTTGCTTTTTAATATAGTATTTTTCGTATATACTTTTTTGAACATAGCTATGTAACCTAGTATTAATGGTAACGTCATATTTATTATACTACCAAACCAGTCAATATTAATATTATACATGCTATGTTTCAGTATATCCTTTTTGTCACAATTTCCTCTAAATAGGCCTGTAATAAATGGATTTCCATGAGTAAACATACATAATTCATTGTATACGCTTTCATAAAAGTCAGGCGCAATATACTCCATGATATCTTTTATTTTTGTTGTATTTTTTTTATCTTGATTAATATATTCTTCTAGTTTTTTTCCATTGTTTTTTATTATATAATATTTGTAATAAAAGAATGTTTCTGTTAATGATCTTAGTATTATTGCAGCATCTGCATAATTTCCTATTTCGCATAATACAAAGATACTTCTAATTTTGTATACAAAATCATATGAAAAAAATTGGAATAAATTTTGTATTATTAATAAATTTTCGTCATCGATTTTTGCTAATTCACCGCGATATTCGTTCATTTTAAATAAACAATCGTATATTTTAGGCAAAATACTATACAAGCCGTTAAGCATTAAATATGACTTTTGCTTTTTTGCTTCTTCGCTTTCAAGCATTATAATATATCTACTATTGTAATATAGATTAGTGTATATATTTAATATTCTTTCGATTGCTCTTTCAAAACTGTTATATTTCTCAAAATATGGAGATTCTTCAATATTTGATTTATATCCCATAAAATGAATAGTAACAAATATGTCTATGTTATTTTCTTCATAATAGCCCAAAATATCATATTTATTTGTACATAGAGCTATCGGAATTATTTTTTTGTTGTGTAATTCATGATTATTTGATATTTCATTATTAATTAAAGAGCAAAATAATTTTGTATCTATATTAGTTGTCCAATTAAAATCTTCATCCATTGAACTTATAATTTTTTCAAATCGTTTTTTGTATTTCATATTATCATCTCACTTCTTACTATTATAACATGTATTTTGGTTGATTAAAAAAGAGCATATGTATCTACGTAACATATATATGCTTTTCTTATGTCTGCACAGTTTCTGCACAACAATTTGGTTAAATTTTGCTGTGCGATATTAAATATTTTTAAACTATGTATCTTGAAAACGTTGATTTTAAAGAGATTAAATAGGTATGATTTACCCATTGTGCTATGCCTTCTGTAGAGAGCAAAAGCTCTCATTTTTGATGCATAATTTCTTCTTTTATTTATATAAACAACCATATTTTTTATCATTTAAAGAAACAATAATTATTATAAAATTGTTCAATTTTTAGAAAGTCACTTTTTTTACACTATATTCTGATTTTCTAACTTGCTTATATCTTGCTTAAATTCTATTTAAAGTACAAGATCCTATATCTATTGCTATAGTTATACATATTTAAATAATGACTATTTGCTAGAAAAATGATACAATAAAAAAGAAAAGAGGTAAGTTATGAGAGAAGTACAAATTAATCGTGTTTATAAACATTTTAAAGGAAATTATTATATAGTTGTAGATATAGCAACTCATTCAGAAACTAAAGAACAATATGTTGTCTATAGACAATTATATGGTGATGGAAAATTATGGATTAGACCACTTGAAATGTTTTTAAGTGAAGTTGACCATGAAAAGTATCCAGACGTAAAACAAAAATATAGATTAGAACTTCAAGAAATTGAAAGTGTAGTTAAATAATCTAGAAAAAAGAGGTTATATGAAAAAGAATAAATTAATAGTAATAATTTTAATTATATTAGTTATAATTTTATCTGTAGTTGGATTTATATTTATTAAAGATAAAGATACAAAAAAGTTGGAAACAAAGAAAGAAACATATTATGCGTATGTTAAAATAAATCCATTAGTAAAACTTACTTTAGATATAAATTATGATTGTAGTGATAAAGATACTTGTAATGTTAAAAGTAATAAAGTAACTAATGTTGATTTACTAAATGATGATGCTAAAAGTATATATGCAAATTTAAGTTATAAAGATAAAAAACTAGAAGAAGTAGTTGCATCTTTAATAGATGTTGCAGATGAAAATAATAAAGATATAAGAAATGTATCATTATCTTCAACTTATGAATTTAATAAAGATGAATTAGTAAAAACTATATTATCATCTTTAAAAACTACTAAAAATGTTGAAATAAATTATAATTATCAAAAAGAAATAGATGAAAGTAGTATGATTGAGACAACTACAGTTCCAACAACTACTCAAACTACAAAAACGACTACAATTAAGACAACAAGTAAATGTGTTAGAAAGAAGTTTAAAAAGAAATATACATATGCATATAAAACAAAGGATGAATGTAAAAAAGAGGGAAATAATGCTTTTAATAATATAACTGATAACGTTGATGATAGTATTTTCTCTTATGGATGTGAAGAAGTAAAAGATGACTGTGGAGATACTTGGTATGGAGTAATATTCTATAAATGGTCAGAAGAAAAAGGAGAATATCCATATTATTACTAAAATTAGCTGATTTGCTAATTTTTTTATGCTTTTATGATATACTTTAATTATGACGATGAGAGATAAATAAGAACGTGGTTTTTGATTGTAATGCCTCCAAAGTTCTTTCTAAATAAATTTTACCACATTTACATGTCTCTTTTTTTTAGTGTGTACTTTAAAGGTATTATAATCTGGGATTACCATTTTATATTATTTACAATTTATCTTTTCTCACTTGCACCATACTTATCTTTGCTATATAATGATAGCACAACAATGAAAGAGATGAGTTTATGGATGAATTAGTTAAGGTTAGTTTAGATGATCTTAAAAGTCTAGAATTATTAATGGAATTTAGAGGAGAAAACTTTAGAGAAAAGTATTTATATAGATGTGTACAATCACATTATAACGAACCCAAAGCAGAATATTTAAAATCGTTATCAGATATAGAAGCTATTATGTACATAGTTGATAAAGAATCAAATATGCAATTTTCATCAGAAGAATATCTTTTATTACATGATGATGTACCTGTATGTTCTTGTGTATTAAGATATGTTAATCCAATAACATGTGATATAGAAATTAAAACGCTTGAATCTGAAAGACTTAAAGGTTATGCAAAAAAGACTATTAAATTAGTAGAAGAACATTTATTCAAAGAAACTGATGTAGTATTTACAACAATAAAGGATATTACCACAACAGGAGCATCAACTAAATTAGCAGTGGCTTTAGGATATAAACTTGCTAATACAGGTTATTATATAAAGATAAATCCTTATATTACTCTTGAAGAAGCAAAAAGAAGAGCTGAACCACATAGAAAAGCTATGTAAAAAAATATATTTTTAGTTTATTATTTCTGAAAATATAGTATAATATTTATAGAAAAGGAGTTTATATAATGGCAAAGAAAGAAGAAAAATCTTTTATGGATGTAAAAGATGAAACAAAGAACTTTGATAAGAAAGATATCGAATCTGGAAAAGGAATGGCAATTATTTCTTATTTAGGATTTTTATCACTTATTCCATATTTATCTGAAAAGAAAAATAAGTATGTTAGATATCATGCTGTTCAAGGTTTAAATTTATTTATACTTGAAATGATTTATTCAGTTGCTTATGGAATACTTACTTCAGTAATCAAGGTTAAAGGAAGCTGTGGAACAGGTTATTATGGAAGTCTAGCTGATGCATTTGGTGTAACTTGTAAAGTAACTCCATGGTGGATAACACTTCCACTTGGAATAATTGGACTTGGATTTACTGCATTAGCAATTATTGGAATCGTAAATGCTTGTCAAGACAAAGCTAAAGAATTACCAATAGTAAACCAAATTAAAATTATTAAAAAGTAGTTAACTTTTTGGCAACTGTAAGGTTGCTTTTTTGATAGAATTAAGACTATATTTATGATATAATAAGTTTAGAGAGGTGAATAAAAATGGAATTAAAAGGAAGTAAAACAGAACAAAATTTGATGACTGCTTTTGCAGGAGAAAGTCAAGCAAGAAACAAATACACATATTTTGCAAGTAAGGCTAAAAAAGATGGATATGAACAAATTGCAGCTATATTTGAAGAAACTGCAAATAA
>ENA-ORKV01001064-ORKV01001064.1-human-gut-metagenome-genome-assembly--contig:-NODE-1064-length-24177-cov-3.053693_pt1 | contig 24177 bp, 19 predicted proteins | sample MGYA00243058_ERZ508805 | MGnify/ENA primary metagenome ERZ508805 (study PRJEB26277, sample SAMN04329770) | human gut metagenome | biome: human-associated habitat | host: Homo sapiens | place: USA... | reverse complement strand
GGAGCTTGGACTTTTTGGCGGAATATGCCTTATCCTTCTCTTTGTAATGATGATATGGCGATTTGTTGTCATAGCACTTCATTCACCGGATATGTTCGGATTTCTGCTTGTTGTCGGAGTTACGGCGCATATTTCTATTCAGGTCATATTAAATATTGCGGTTGTCACGAATGTTATACCGAATACAGGAATTACACTGCCATTTATAAGCTATGGAGGAACATCCGTAATGTTCCTGCTTGCGGAGATGGGAATTGTGCTCAATGTATCAAAACATATTAAATACCGGCATGATTAGCGAAAGAGACAGAAAAGAGAACTTTCATTTAGTTTATTGACGTATTACATATGATACTGTGAGAAAACTATATTATTTCATGTATTATTTCATACATCATAGGAAGGCTGCTGCATATTATAATTTGTATACCTTTAATGGGGGAATTGTATGCAGGACAACAAAAAAGCTGTCATTGTACATCCGTGTAGCAGGCTTGCCGGAGAGATAAAGCTTCAGGGGTCGAAAAATTCGGTACTTCCGATAATGGCTGCCTCGCTTCTGTTAAAAGGCAGGACTATATTGGAGAACTGCCCTGATATAGCGGATGTGCATATTATGGCTGAGCTTCTTAAGATGTGCGGCTGTAGAGTTGAATATTCAAACCATGTCATTACGATAGATGCGTCCGATGCATCAAATGGTATACTTGATAACGAGTGAGTGACGTATATGAGAGCTTCGGTTTTCGTGTTGGGAGGCTGCCTTGGGCGTTTTGGACGGTTTGTGATGCCGCCGCCCGGAGGCTGCGCCATAGGAAAGCGCCCTGTGGACTTTCATGTGAGTGTTATGAAAAGGCTTGGTGCAGTCGTTGTAAGCAAAGAAGGCGGAATCGATGCTTATGTGCCGTCAGGCGGACTGACAGGAAGTGATGTAAGGCTTCCTTTTCCGAGTGTGGGTGCTACGCAGAATACACTTATTGCAGCAATGGCTGCCAAAGGAATCTCAAGAATCTATAATGCATCTTCCGAACCGGAAATATGGGATCTGTGCGATTATCTGAGGATGCTCGGAGCGGATATAAGCGGTGAGCGGACAGGGAATATTATAATATCTCCTCCAAAGATGATATGTCAGGATGATATATATTATACCATTCCGGCAGACAGGATAGTGGCAGGGACGATTCTTACGGCTGTTGCGGGCTGCACAGGAAATGTCTATATACCTAATATTAAATGCGACAGAATAGAGAGCATAATGGGATATCTTGGCGCTCATTCATATTATAGCGGTGAGGGTGTCATTATCAATACAGACAGAAGAAGAAAGCTTGAGTGTGCCATTTCTACAGGACCGTTTCCGGAGTTCCCGACAGATATGCAGTCTATATTCCTTGCGCTTATGGCTATATCGGGAAATTTCTGCATAATGGAGGAGAATGTATTTGATACAAGGTTCAACACGGCATATGAGCTTAATAAGCTTGGAGCGGATATAGTCGTAGATGGAAAACTTGCTTATGTATATGGAAGGAGACAGCTTCATGGCGGTGTTGTCACAGCCGGGGATTTAAGAGGCGGTGCGGCGCTTGTTCTTGCAGGGCTTTTTGCAGACAGCCCGGTGACAGTCAATGGCTATGAATATATACAAAGAGGTTATGAAGATCTTCCGGAAAATCTTTGCAGACTGGGTGCTGTGGTAACAAAACAGTGTATCTGATAAGGAGAATAAAATGTCACGTACTGTGAGAAAAAAAAGACATATACTGCGTAAAATCCTGATTGTGTCAGTGATATTATTGATTATCATACTTGGAATCGGGTATGCCGCAGTCAGATATTTTAAAGTAAAACAGATAAGCTTTGAGGGTACGGACAGATATACGCAGGATGAGCTGAAAAAATATATTTTCGGAGATGCTGACACAATAAATTCATTGAAATTGGGATACGATTTAAAACATGGCTATGAAAAGGCTGTCATACCATTTATAGAGACTTACGAGATTAAAATAGAGTATCCCGACAAGGTTGACATTGTCCTGTATGAGAAGAGTATTGTAGCATACATTATATACAAAGGAAATTATATGTACTTTGACAAGGATGGGATAGTGGTCGAGACATCAAAACAGCAGGTACTTGATGTACCTCTTGTCGATGGACTCGGATTTGACAGTGTAGTGTTATACAATCCGCTTCCGGTTGAAGATGAAAAGGTCTTTAATACGATTCTTGATTTATCGCAGAATCTTCAAAAATATGACCTTGCGGTGGATAAGATACATTTCAATGATGATCTTTCCATCGTGCTTTACATAGGAAATGTACGTGTCAATTTTGGTAAGGGCGAATATCTTAGTGAGAAGTTACATGAACTAAAACAGATGGAGGGAGAGCTTGTGGGACTTTCAGGTGTGCTTGAGATGGAAAATTATACAGAGGGTTCCGAATATATTACTTTTAAGAAGGATGTTAAATAAAAATATAAAATTTTGGCAAGTTTTTTTGGAAAATCATAAAAATCAGTTGATATTTTTTTCATAAAACTATATTATAAAGAAATGAGTTATGCATTTGTATAAGGAGGGACCCTGTCACAATGGAGATTATTAAAATTAATGATGATACAGAGACATCCGCAAAGATTATTGTTGTTGGTGTTGGCGGTGCAGGCAATAATGCTGTTAACAGGATGGTTGATGAGAATATAGGTGGAGTTGAGTTTATAGGAATCAATACGGATAAGCAGGCACTTAAGTTATGTAAGGCTCCTACAGTGCTTCAGATAGGCGAGAAGCTCACTAAGGGATTAGGCGCAGGAGAGAAGCCGGAAGTAGGAGAGAAGGCCGCAGAGGAGAATACAGAAGAGCTTACGCAGGCATTAAAGGGTGCGGATATGGTATTTGTCACATGCGGAATGGGCGGCGGTACAGGTACCGGAGCGGCTCCTGTAGTTGCAAGAATAGCAAAGGATATGGGAATATTGACAGTAGGCGTTGTGACTAAGCCTTTCAGATTCGAAGCTAAGCAGCGTATGAATAATGCGATAGGTGGAATTGAGAAGCTCAAAGAGAGCGTTGACACACTTATCGTTATACCTAATGATAAGCTTCTTGAGATAGTTGACAGAAGGACAACCATGCCGGATGCACTTAAGAAGGCTGATGAGGTTTTACAGCAGGCAGTTCAGGGAATAACAGACCTTATCAATGTACCGGGACTTATCAACCTCGATTTTGCAGATGTTCAGACAGTAATGAAGGACAAGGGTATTGCACATATAGGTATCGGTGATGCCAAGGGAGATGACAAGGCTATTGAAGCTGTTAAGCAGGCAGTTACCAGTCCTCTTCTTGAGACAACGATTGAAGGAGCTTCACATGTCATCATTAATATATCCGGAGATATAAGCCTTATCGAAGCAAATGAAGCGGCAAGCTATGTTCAGGAGCTTGCAGGTGAGTCGGCTAATATTATCTTTGGTGCTATGTATGATGATACAATGCAGGATGAAGCAACAATCACGGTTATAGCTACAGGTCTTGATGCACAGCAGAAGAGCATTGATGTATCTAATGCCATGGCAGGCTTTAACTATAAGCCTCAGACAGCATACACTAAGCCTGTAAGTCCGGCACCTGTACCGAGACCACAGCCATCATCCGGCACTTCATACAGAAGACCGATTGAGAGCACTGTCAAGAATGAAGAGTTAAGTATCCCTACTTTCCTTCAGAGAAATAAGAAATAATTACATATTATGTGTTTTAAGCTGCAACAAGTTCAGGTATGAATATTGTTGCAGTTTTTTTGTCGAAAAATTCTTTCATTTTATCTTGTGGGTTCGACATTTTTTTCATGGACATGAATATATACTATGCATTGTAGAATCTTCCAAGGGGAGGTGAAGCTTGTACTACAAAATTTATCCGGATGTTTTATTCCTTGCAAATCTGCTCATGGATTATACTGTCCTGTCAGTATGCAGCCGGCTGTGTAAAATAAACACCACTTATGCACGTCTTGCAGCCGCAGCATTTTTAGGAGCGGTATGGAGCGTCTTCATGGTGGTTTGCACTAGCGGAGGCATTGCGGTGTTATTTTGCACATATCTTGGTCTGCCTGTTGCCATGCTGTATGTGTCAGGCTGTAAGGGGCGGCCCGGTGAATGGGTGTACCGATACGCGGTATTTATGGGTGTATCGGTGCTTATAGGCGGTCTGATGGGACAGTTAAAAGAAAGAGGAGGAAGCGCATTTGCAGCAATGGTCACGGTTGTATTGTTTGCACAGCTTGCCGTTCCGCTTATACGTTATCTGACAGGATATGTGAAGAGAAAAAATCTGCTGTACAGAGTAATGATAGAGCTTGATGGAAGAAGCGTTGAAATGATGGGTTTATATGATACGGGAAATTCGCTGACTGACCCCTATAATGGGGAGTCGGTGTGTATAGTGGAAAAAAAGGCAGTGGATGAGCTGGTGCAGTCTAAAAGTGAGGACAAAGGCTTAAGACTTATTCCGTATATGAGTCTTGGAAATGAGCATGGTCTTATGAAACTTATAACAGTTGACAATATAAGCATCGAGTATAATGATAGACATATTTGCCATAGAAGACAGGAGCTTGCATTGTATGAAGGCAGTTTGTCAAAAAGGGGAGAGTATTCGATGATACTTAACGCATCAAGCCTTACCAGAAAATAATTTGACTTCCGCAATATCCCTTTGAGATGTCACACATCAAGAGAATGTAAGACATCTGCAAAATAAAATGATTGATAAGGAGAATACATATGTTTATAAAAGTACTTGTTCCAAATAAATTTCAATTTAAGTCGGTTCCTACGTTCAAAAGTCTTATAAGTGCCGACAGAAATGAGGTTCACTATATAGGTGGTGCCGATGTGCTGCCACCTCCATTAAGCGTACAGGAGGAGGCAATCGCACTTAAGAAGCTTGGTGAGGAGGGCAATGGGGAAGCAAAATCAATGCTAATAGAGCATAATTTAAGGCTTGTGGTGTACATAGCAAAAAAATTCGACAATACAGGTGTCGGTGTGGAAGATTTAATTTCCATCGGAACAATAGGACTTATAAAAGCAGTCAATTCCTATGATTCCGGCAAGAATATCAAGCTTGCCACCAACGCATCAAGATGCATTGAGAACGAGATTCTCATGTATTTAAGAAGAAATAACAAGACGCGCATGGAGGTATCAATCGATGAGCCGTTAAATGTCGATTGGGATGGGAATGAACTGCTGCTTTCGGATATTCTCGGAACGGATGAGGATGTCATCTATAAGGATATCGAGGATGAGGTTGAGAAAAAGCTCTTAAACAAAGCGATAAGCCGTCTGTCGGAGAGGGAGAGACAGATTGTAGACCTTCGCTTCGGACTCAGCAGTGAGGACGGAACAGAGCTTACACAGAAGGAGGTGGCAGATTTGTTAGGCATCTCACAGTCTTATATTTCAAGACTTGAAAAGAAGATTATAAAGCGTCTTAAGAAGGAAATAGTTAGGTACGAGTAAATTTTAATAAGTATTTTTTACCAGTATAAAGGCAGTCATTGTGGAAATCCTTTTAACATGAGTATCAGGAGCTGTGGTGCTAAGTGTTGTTCTATAGCTCAGGAAGAAATTAAGGGGGTTTTTCGGATGGCTGCCTTTAAGGTTGAAATATGCGGAGTTAATACGGCGAAGCTGCCGCTTCTTACGGCACAGGAAAAGGTTGAACTTCTAGAAAAGATAAAAAAAGGGGATAAACAGGCAAGAGACAAATATATTAAAGGTAATCTAAGACTTGTGTTAAGCGTTGTACAGCGATTTTCCGGAAGCAATGAGAATATGGATGATCTGTTTCAGATAGGCTGCATAGGGCTTATTAAGGCGATAGATAATTTTGACATAAGCCAGCAGGTAAGGTTTTCCACTTACGCTGTGCCTATGATAATAGGCGAAATAAGAAGATATCTTCGTGATACTTCAAGCCAGATAAGAGTGAGCCGTTCTCTTAAAGATACGGCATACAAGGCGATATATGCAAGGGAGCGTCTGTCAAAGCAGAGCCTTAGAGAGCCTACACTGAATGAGATAGCATGTGAGATAGGTGCAAGCAGGGAGGATGTGATTATGGCACTTGATGCCATACAAAGTCCGGTGTCGTTGTACGAGCCTGTATATACGGACGGAGGAGATACGCTGTATGTGATGGACCAGATAAGCGATAAAAAGCACCTTGAAGAGAACTGGGTGAAGGATATGGCGATAAGAGATGCTGTGAACAGACTGCCGGACAGGGAAAGAAACATTATTGAACTGCGTTTTTTTCAAGGAAAAACCCAGATGGAGGTTGCAAATGAGATAGGGATGAGCCAGGCACAGGTGTCAAGGCTTGAGAAAAATGCACTGAGCAGCATGAGACATTATCTCGAATAGATGCATGTGCCTATAATGCTTTTGCAATGGGCAAATGCTTGTAAGTTCAAATACAATATGGTATACTTTTGATAAAATGTTTGAAAGGAACATTAATATGGTTCTTGATAATATAGAGTGTGGAAAATTTACAGTGGACAAGTTCTTTGATGTTCGCTACGGAAGTGAAAAGTATTTTGAATACATCGGAAGGGAAGCGTACAGAGCACTTCAAAAGCTTTTGTACAGTGACGATGTTGAACGTTTTAATGCTTTTTTTGAAACGGTTAAGGAACACTGGAAGGGGATATCTGTCAGAATTAAGCGCGCCGATGATGTGTACCGTGATGCGTATATCAAGGTTAGAAATAAGACAAAGATTGTGTGCGGTGAACAGCTATGGGATATGGAGTTTTATGATATCGATACTCTCACGCATGCGTATGAGAATGTAAATGACAGAATAGGCAGATACAAAACATTGCTCGGAATGGTAAATGTGGATTATTTCTGTTATGAGCATGGTAAGGGAGAGACAGATTTTATAAGAATTGTTAATGGACAGGAAAGACTGCTCTACTCAGTGAGTCTTGATGAATTGAGAAGGGCGGTTGCCTGTGGGCATGTTGACAAAGCTGATGAGGATATTCTGATAAGTGCTTAAAAAGGAGAACAGTTAGTTTTTGGAGGTTAGGGTTTAATGAAGAAAATAAAATATATATTGTTGTCAGCGATGGTATTGCTGTTGTGCGGCTGTAGTGCCGGCAGGAAAAACATATCAATCAGCCCATACATAATGACAAGCGTATCAGGTTTGTCCGGGCGCGCAACGGCGACAGTATATCTTGACACGGAAGGCATTTACAGTGCACTTGCCGGAGTTGACGCATCTGCGGATGAAAAAGCAAAATATGATACATTTGTATCATCACTGGGACTTACATGTGACAAAGTAGATAAGCTTGCTAATGGGGATGCAGTTAATATAACAGTCACATACGATGCTGCTGTGGCTGACGAGCTTAAGATAAACGTGAATGATTTTGTGAAAAAGGTTGACATTTCAGGACTTGATGAAGGTACACAGATAGATGTGTTCAAGGATCTCAAGGTTGAGGTTACAGGGACTGCACCATACGCTTTTGTTACATATACCAACAATTCGACAGACTCATACATTAAAAATCTTGAGTACGTCATAGAAGGCAGGACATCGGGACTTAAAAACGGTGATGTTATCACAATAAAGTGTAAAATCGATGCTAAGACAGCGGAACTTTATTATTACTATACGGATGTCACGTCAATGGATTACACGGTTGAGGGACTCGACTCGTACATATATGACAGTTCACAGCTTGATTATACACAGTTGAATGCGATTGCAGCTGAATGTGCAGCACAGATACGGACAGCGACAGACGATACAACAACGAGAATGCTGTACAGGCTGACAGGAAGCTCTGATTATCTTTATCAGGACAATAATGAGTGGGCTGATAAAATAGAACTCGATAAGGTTATATTTATGTCAGGACATGGAGATGGGGCATCACAGTACGAAAATATTATTTTGTATGTTTTTGATACTGTTATTTCTAACAATAACTATTCGGAAGATGGATGGTTTGTGTTCGAATACACTAATGCAATAATAAATGGCGACGGTGAGTTTATGATTGGACGCAATAATCCTGAGCTGCGAGATGTGTGCGGGCAGGATTATGATACGCTTTTTAATGAGATTATGCAGAATACGGAAGTTCAGTATAATAGTGAAGTATTAGAAGGAGTCAAGCTGGAGGAGAATGTGCAATGATAAGCGGTATTCGTAAGAAGATAAGACTTGGTGATGTGCTTATCAGTGAAGGAAAGATTACGCAGGAACAGCTTGAATCGGCGCTCAAGGAGCAGAAGATTAAAGGAAAGCTTCTTGGTGATACGCTTGTTGATTTAGGCTATGTATCACAGGATGATATGATAGATGTGCTGTGCAGGCATCTTAATGTGGAATATGTAAATGTGGCAGCTGCGTCCATTGAAGAGAAAGCCGTAAGAACTATCGATGAAGACAATGCAAGGCGATTAAAACTCATCCCTTATATGTTTGATAAAAACAGGGCGAATGTTCTATGGGTTGCAATGGCTGATCCTATGGACATCATGGCGATAGATGATGTCAGTATTATAACAGGTATGGAAGTTGTACCGGTTCTTAGCAAGCTTTCTGACATTCAGACAGTTATCGATAAATATTTCGGACGAGAGAAGGCTATGGCGGTTGCTGAGGCATATAAGCAGGAGCAGGCGATATATGATAATGAGAATGCACAGGATGATGAAAAAAGGGAGGATGTTGAGAATTCGCCTATTGTACAGCTTGTGCGTAACATAATAGAGCAGGCAGCCAGACAGAGAGCCAGCGATATCCATATAGAGCCGTTTGAGTACAGTATAAGAATCCGGTATCGTATAGATGGTACATTAAACGAAGCGATAACCTATGATAAAGCATTGTATTCTGCTATGATAGCACGTATCAAGATTATATCCGGTATGGATATATCGGAGAAGAGAAAGCCTCAGGATGGACGTATAACAATCGATGTTGACCATAAGGAGTATGATATCCGAGTGTCAAGCCTTCCTACCTGTTATGGCGAGAAGGTTGTTATGAGACTTGCATTAAAGGCGGGCTTTAAGCGTGAGAAGAGCAAGCTTGGACTTAAGCCTGACGATATGGTGAAGTTTGACAATATTTTAAAGAATCCTCACGGAATCATACTTGTAACCGGACCGACAGGTTCAGGTAAGTCTACAACTCTATATACGGCTCTTAGTGAGCTTAACAAGATGGACGTTAATATTATAACGGTAGAAGACCCTGTCGAGGCGAATATTGATGGTATAAATCAGGTAATGGTAAATTCAAAAGCTGACTTAACTTTTGCAAATGCACTTCGTTCTATTCTGCGGCAGGACCCTGATATTATCATGATAGGTGAGATACGAGATTCAGAGACGGCCGGTATTGCAGTAAAAGCATCTATAACAGGACATCTCGTTGTCAGTACACTGCATACTAACAATACAGCATCATCTGTATCACGTCTGATTGATATGGGCATTGAGCCTTATCTGTTAAGTGATTCGCTAGTTGGCATAATTGCGCAGAGACTTGTTAGGAGGCTGTGTGAATGCGGCAGGGACAATACAAGGGAAGCTACGGATGAGGAAAAAAGGATACTTGGTGTTGCACTTGACAAGCCATGCAAGCTTCATGAACCCAAGGGATGCAAGCTATGTAACAATATAGGTTATTACGGACGAATAGGTGTATACGAGATAATGCCTATCACAAAGCGCCTAAAGAGAATGATTGCTGACAAGCGAAATGCGGATGATATCATGGATGCGGCAGTCGAGTAGGGAATGCAAACTCTCAGGGCTTGAGGGGTAGAGTATGTTCTTGTCGGAACTACTACATTTTCAGAGATGATGAAGATTACATACAATGTGGATAATTAATATCGGACATCGGCAGATCGAATATAGACAGAATGTATATCAGTTATGATACAAAACTGTGTCTTGCAGATGCCAAAGGAATTAATTACAGAAAAGAGGATTTATATGACTATAGAGGAACTTCTTATAACAGCAAAGGAAAATAAAGCATCAGATGTACATATCACAGTCGGACTTCCGCCTAAGATGCGTATCAATGGAATACTTGTGGATATGGATTATCCAAGACTTCTTCCTACAGACACGGAGGCTGTGATAAGCGCAATGATGAGTGACAAGAGATTGCAGCAGTTTGAGGAGCTCGGAGAGATTGATTTTTCATATTCGATAACACAGATAGGGCGCTATCGTGTAAATGTATTTCACCAGCGCGGCTCAATGGCAGCATCAATACGTCTTGTCTCAACCAAGATTCCGCTTCCTGAGGAGCTTGGTATTCCTAAATCGGTGGTAGACCTGTATCAGAGAAAGAGAGGACTTGTTCTTGTGACAGGACCTACAGGTTCAGGTAAATCAACAACGCTTGCATCCATTATTGACAAGATTAATTCCACAAGGGAGGTTCATGTGATCACGCTTGAGGATCCTATAGAGTACCTTCATAATCATAAGAAGGCAATGGTAAATCAGCGGGAGATAGGACTTGATACACACTCCTATTCAAATGCACTCCGCGCAGCCCTGCGTGAAGACCCGGATGTAATCTTAGTCGGAGAGATGCGAGACCTTGAGACTATATCAACAGCAATCACTGCTGCCGAGACAGGACATCTTGTCTTATCAACACTTCATACAATAGGTGCAGCAAGCACAATAGACCGTATTGTGGATGTGTTCCCGCCTCATCAGCAGCAGCAGATCAGAGTCCAGCTCTCAATGGTGCTTGAATCCGTCATAAGCCAGCAGCTTATACCGACAGCCGACAGAAAGAGCAGAGTTGCAGCATTTGAAGTGATGCATAGCACTCCTGCTATCAAGAACCTCATCCGCGAAGCGAAGAGTCCACAGATTAACTCTACTATCCAGACAAGCAAAAAGCAGGGAATGCAGACTATGGACGATGCAATTTTTGACCTTTATATGAAGGGAGATATTGATAAGGAAAACGCTGTTTCATATGCTCGCGATGGACTGCTTATGGAAAAGAGAATAGATAATGCATTTTAAGTATCTATAGGTGGATGTATTTCTTTGAAGAATGACATAATGTGATATATAGGATTCGGGTGCAAAACATGCTCTGTAAACTTAATTTTGTATGACATGTTATACACTATTAAAATAAATCAACGAGTTTTGGCATTCGAATCTATATAGAAAAATGTAGGATAGTATACCTGCAGGAAAGTAAAATATAATTATTTTCTTGTGGGTATATTTTGTTTTTAGGACAGATTTGACGGTTTAATGATAGTGATTTTGAAGTCAAAGAAACCGACATTTGCAAATTGAAATAAATCTGTGATGCGCAAAACATAAGACTATATATTAATGCTTAATTGAAACTTTATTAAACAAATGTGGGATTGTATTGTACCATAACCGATTATATAATTATTTCAAAGTATTGTAATGCCTAATATTAACAATATGATATTTTGTGGGGGATACGATAGCGCAGTGTACATGAAGCTATTGGAATGAAAAATAGGGTGAAAACAGTTGTTTTGCCACATTTTTCGGTATATAATTTAAGAGGAGGTACAATGAAAGTACAGACACATTTAGGGGATACTTTAGAAGCAATGGAAGCGCTCAGGGCAAGATATGACAAAAATGTCAAGGAACTGCTTGCTGACATACAGGTGCTTGCAAGAATAGTCAAGCATACTGTCTTAGAAGTAGAGAAGCAGAGCGTGGAAGAGATAATGAACTGTATTGACGTTAGCAGCATAAGAATCGGCGCAGTTCCTACGGCACCGGGACTTACCAACATGAAAAAGGTTGATAGTATCGGGGCAGAGGATTCTATTTTGAACGAAGGTTACATTACATATGATATTCGCTTTTTGCTTATAGTTGAAGCGGCTATGCTGGAGATTATTATAAATGTGGAGGCACAGAAAAGTACGGATTTTAGAAAACTAGGGTATCACATTGAGAGCCGCATAGTGTATTATCTTGCCAGACTTATATCTTCCCAGAAGGGTATAAACTTTACGAAGAGTGAGTACGACAAAATAAAAAAAGTTTACAGTATCTGGATATGCATGGACGCAGATGACGATGCGGATTCCATCAGCCGTATTTCGTTGAAGGCAGATAGATTGTATGGAAAAACATATGATTTCCCAATGCTTGATAAAATGTGCGGTATGGTCATACGCATCCGAAAGAATTATAGTGAGACAGAGTCAAAAAACAGGCTCATTGCAATGCTTGAGGATGTACTGTCAAGTGAGAACAGTGAGATTAAGAAGCAGAAGCTTGAAGAAAAATATGATATGAAGATGACAACGCAGCTTGAAGGGAGGATTGATAGTATGTGTAATTTGAGTGAGGTTGTAATGGAGAGAGCGATAGAGCAGGGAATGAAACAAGGGATAGAACAAGGGATAGAGCGAGGAATGAAGCAAGGAATAGAACAAGGAATAGAGCAAGGAATAGAGCAAGGAATAGAACAGGGGATAGAACAAGGAATCAGGGGTACAGTTGATATTTTGAAAGATATGGGTATGACGAAGGATATAATTGTCGAAAAGATAATGGAAAAATTTTCGCTGACAATAGACCGGGCACAAAAATATGTGCAATAGGTTAAAATATCCGGCTGGATGATGTCTGATCCGGATTAGCCGCACATGTAAATGTAAGCTCTTACATAAATGCATAATGTAGGAGCTTTTTTGCGTCGAACTATGTAGAGAATAGTCATAATTTACCATAAACAATTAAACTAAAACTATGGACAAAGTTGATAAGAATTACTATAATAAAACATAAATAAATCTGATATAGGTTAAAATTGTGCCTGCTTTTGGTACAGGAATGTAAAACGTGAGCGAGGTTGTGCATAATGGCAGCATATTCGTATGAGATTGTCACAAAGGAAGGCAAGAAGAAAAAAGGGAATGTTGAAGCGGACAGCTTAGATAAGGCACGGGCAGTCTTGAAAGCAGAGGCAGGCATGATAGTGTCCGTCAAGGAGGCATCTTTTCTTAACAAAGATATTGATTTGAATATTGGAAAGAAGAAGGCTTCCATAAGAGACTTATCAGTATTCTGCAGGCAGTTCAATAGTATATTAAAAGCTGGAGTAAGTGTATTAGAAGCTCTCGACATGCTTTCACAGCAGACTGAGAATAAGAAGTTAGCACAGGCTATAGTGGAGACTAAGGCGAGTGTTGAGAAAGGTGAGACCCTTTCAGCTGCGATGCGTAAACAGGGGGAGATGTTCCCGGAGATGCTCCTTAACATGGTTGCGGCAGGTGAGCAGTCAGGCTCACTTGAAAAATCATTGTCGAGAATGGCAGTGCATTTTGAGAAGGAGAATAAGCTCAAAGGACTTGTAAAGAAGGCTATGATGTATCCTATCGTTCTTATAATTGTAGCCATTATAGTCATGATTGTAATGCTTGTGGCAGTGCTTCCGGGATTTATGGATACATTTGCAGATATGGATATGGATATGCCGAAGTATACACTTGCAGTAATGAGTCTCAGTGATTTCCTTATTACAAACTGGATTCCTATGGTTATTGTTATTGCAGGTGTTGTGATAGGTGTAAGAATATATGGGAATACACCTATGGGAAAGAGAATGTTCGGTAATCTGAAGCTCAAGGCTCCGGTATTCGGAAATCTTAATACCAAGACTGCATGTTCAAGGTTTGCAAGAACTATGTCAACACTTCTTGCGGCGGGTATGTCTGTAGTTGAAGCATTGTCAATTACAGCAAAAGTAATAGGAAATGTTGTCTATGAGGATGCACTTGCTGATACTCAGGAGAAAGTAAAAGGTGGACAGCCGCTCTCAAGACCTTTAAAGATGAGCGGAATATTCCCACCAATGATTGTACATATGGTCGGCATAGGTGAAGAGACAGGTAGTCTTGAAGAAATGCTTGATAACGTAGCCGATTACTATGACGAAGAAGTAACTATGGCAACCGAGCAGATGGCAGCACTTCTTGAACCGCTTGTAATTGTATTTCTCGCAGTTATCGTTGTAGCTATAATTGCAGCTGTGTACGCACCTATGATGGCATTGTATAATGGAATAGGTTAAAAATAAGGCAGGTTATTTTGGTGTCGACCCGAACACCGCATAACATATATAGGCTTAAGCCAAAAAATTAATAATTTATATTTAAAGGAGACTTTAGTATGAAAAAGTTAAACAAAGACAATAAGGGTTTCTCTCTCGTAGAACTCTTGGTAGTAATCGCTATCATGGTAGTATTGGTTGGTGTTATTGCACCATCACTTCTTAGCAATATAGAGAAGACAAGAGAAGCAAAGGATATTCAGGCACTTGATACTATAGCAGGAAATGTACAGGCCGCTATGACAAATGAAAGCGTTTATGACGCTGTTATTGCTAAAGGTTCATTTGATTTAAAGGCTGCATATGAAGGAACAGCATTGGACGGTGCTACAGGTGTAGATTCATCCGTTATTAAAGAGGCTAATAAGAAACTTGCAGTTTCATTGAATGATGCTTTAAATGTGTCAGCCGTTTATTCGGGTGCAACATTTGATACAAGTACAAATGCGGCAAAAAATGTTGGTGCTATAAAGCTTCTTGAAGGAAAAGTTGCAAAGTCTGCTGTAACAGCATCTACAGGTACAAGCAGCATTTTTGTAGAAGTTGATGCAACAACAGGTAGTATTACTGTGAAGGTTGCAACTGCTGCTGGTGATGCTGCGTTAGATGGTAAGAGTGTTAAGTATGAAGTAAAGAGATAATTGTTTGTAATTATGCAATCATTGCTTATTTTATATTACATAATCCCCTTCCTCTTCGGAATAGTGATAGGCAGCTTCATGAATGTCTGCATTTACAGGCTGCCGCTTAAAGAGAATATTGCGACTACAGGTTCCCACTGCATGGGCTGCGGTCACAGATTAAGATGGTACGATTTGGTGCCGTTGTTCTCCTGGCTGCAGCTTCGCGGTAGGTGCCGATATTGCAAGGCTGAGATTTCAGTGCAATATCCGCTCATCGAAGCGATGAACGGAATCGGGTATGTGCTGATAGTTATTATCAATGGCATAAATATTGACAGTGTGCTGTTATGTCTGTTTTTCTCGGCTTTGGCAGTGCTCTCAGTCATAGACTGGCGAACCTACGAGATACCGATAGGTGTCAATATTACTATTCTGGTGCTGGGTGTACTTAGATGTGCCATTGACTACCATAATATTGCCTCACACATTATCGGATTGTTTTGTGTCAGTGTTCTTTTGCTTCTGCTCAATCTTATAACAGGCGGCAGGGCAATGGGCGGCGGAGATGTGAAGCTTATGGCGGCGGCAGGGTTGTTCCTGGGCTGGAAAAATGTCACGCTTGGTTTTTTCCTCGGCTGCATAATAGGCTCTATAATTCACTTATTGCTTATGAAGCTTGCCAACAAAGGAAGGCAGCTCGCATTCGGACCATACCTCTCGGTTGGAATGGTCATAGCAATGCTGTTTGGAGATACACTTATAAAATGGTATCTCAGACTTTTCTGATTTAAGAGAACTACATATCACAAAGATGGATAGTTCTCTTACATATCTCTACTTACAAAAGGTATCCTATTGTAGCAAAGCTGGTAAGCAGTGATATGTAAGAGGACTATATTAATATAACCGTATAATTGAGTTGGTATAAAAATTAACATCAGGTGTTTAGATTTTAAGTTTCGCAATTATAAGTATTAATAAATAGTTATCTGCGCAACTTGGATTTCCCACTCAACAGTTGTGGTATTTTCATAGTACACTTCAAGACCTTTTTGAGCACGCCGGTACTTAGCGGCTGTATTTTAGCCGCTTATGTACCGCTGCGTGTTCAAATGAACGAGAGTGCGTCTGGAAGTGTACTATGAAAATTCCACAACGTCCGGCTTAAAAATAGTTTTGCAATCATAAATAACAGCAGAAGGAGAACATCTCATGGCTTCTAAGGTCACTAAATTTATCACAATCTCAATAGGAAGTTCGGAAATTAAGCTCGCTGAACTTGACAGCAGCAAGAAGAACATTTCAGTCCTTTGGGCAGAGACGGTTCCGACACCGCCGGATGCTTATGATGAGGGAGAAATAGTTGATATTGAAAAAATTTCAAAGTCCATTAAGCAGACTATTTTCAAGAACCGAATTTATGCAAAGCATGTAATATTTACGGTACATGGACCTAAGTTTGCCAACAAGGAAATTATTATACCTAATGTGAAGAAGGACAAGATTAAGTCGGTTATAGATGCTAACTGTGCAGAGTATTTTCCTATCAACACGGAGGAATATGTTTTTTCATATTCTATTCTTGAACATTTTGTTCAGGAAGGAAGAAAACAGATGCGTCTCATGGTTGTTGCAGCGCCGGGTGATATTATTGAGAGCTATTACACACTTGCAGATCGTCTTGGTATGAAGCTTGAGTGCATTGATTATGCCGGTAACTCTACATTGCAGCTTATAAGGCAGCAGGTCGAGAATGCTCCCAACATTGTTATTCAGGTCAATAAAGCAACGACAGTTGTCAGTATATTGAAAAATGGAATACTGCAGATGCAGAGAACAATTCCATATGGAAAAAATGTTCTTTTAAATGCTGTCATGGATGAGAAACAGGTAGACGAGAGCACGGCTGAGGAGCTTATAAAGAAAGAAAAGATGATTCATCCGTCCTTTGACGGAGACCAGGTGACAGATTCACTCAGATACATGGTAGCGAACCTAAGCCGGGTAGTCGACTATTATACTACAAGAAATCAGGACAGTCTGCTTGAAAAGGCATATCTGATAACGGATGGTGTCGATGTTCCGGGACTTCGTGAACTGTTAACTAATGAGCTTAACATTCCTATCGTTATTATGAACGAGCTAAAAAATGTTACCGGCAGCAAGTATTATGAGATGCCTGACAATCATCTCATGAATTATATGGAGAATCTTGGAACAGTAATTGAGCCGATTAACTTTGTGTCCAAAAAACACATGGAGTCGTTACAGAAGAAGGAAGTAAAACATAACAATGTGGCTCTTATAGCAGGCTCGGTGATTATATCAGGTCTGCTTGTGCTGCCTTCGCTCTGGAGCTACAAAAAGACTACAGACCAGCGCAATAAGCTTATTATGGATATAGAGAGTATTCAGGATGTCGAACAGATTGTCAATGCATACTACGATGCAAAGGATAAAGTGGCTCATCTGCTGGGAATTACAAGCAATACATACAGTGACAACGACTCAGTGCTCTATATGTACAATAAGCTTGAGGAGGTTATGCCATCAGATATTTCACTTTCAAGCATATCATTTAACAACGGACAGGTATCGCTGGCGGCGACAGGTTCATCAAAGCTGTGTGTTGCAAAGTTTTTGGAGGAACTTGAAAAGCTTGAAAATGTTTACGATATACAGATTTCAGGTGTGAGCGAGTCAAAGGATGAAGAAAACAATATCACAGAGAGCTTTTCGCTCACATTCAAGTTCTTGAAGGCTGAATCAGAGGGCGAAGCAGACGAGAATACTGATGCAGAGCCTGGAAGTACTGTTCTGACAGAGAGTAATGCAGAACAGGAAAGTACTGTTAAGTCGGAAATTAATGCCGAGAGCGCACCAAAGGAAAGCACAGACAATAATGAGAAGGAGGCACAATAATTATGAAGCTTGCAATTTCTGAACGTGACAAGTTATTATTATGCTTAGTTGGCAGTATATTGGTTGTGTTTTTAGCATATTATTTTGGATTCCGCAATATCAATGACAAGATTAATACAGTTGAGAATGAAATTAACTCTCTTCAGGTAAAATATAATGATTTGCGCGAAAAAGCGAATAATGCAGAACAATATAAGGAAGATACACAAAAATATAATCTTATCTTTGATGGCGGTTTGGCAGCTTATGACTCAGGCTTTTCACAGAAGGCAACACTCATTTTCACAACGGAGCTTGAAGCTGAGTTAGGGGTATGGCTTAGGACGGTCAGTATGTCTGATGCTACGCTTTTATATACTTTTGGAAATGTGACCTCATCGAATCCTTCATTAAGTGGAGCAAAAGTGTATTCGACAGACATGCAGGGATATAAAAAAACAACCACATATTCATACGAATGCGGTTACGATACTTTTAAGGATATGCTTGCATATGTTCTCGACTACGATACAGTGTACACAATTGATGCTGTGAACTGTTCTTATGATGAGGAGAATGAACTTATGAGCGGAAATATTACCATATCACAGTATGCAGTTACCGGTTCGGACAGAGAATACTATGAATCAGAGATTGATTCTATCGATATTGGGACAGAGAACCTTTTTGTATCCGAGACAAATCCTAACCGTGTGATAGAATCGGATGACGATTTCGGACTTATGACTAATTATGACATAGCTCTTTCATTAAGCTCCGAGAGTTCGGATTTAAGTTCTGTTGTGCTTGGAAGAAGAGGCTACTCATCCTCGCAGGTTTCTGCAAATGAAAATGGAAATGTCCCTGTGACTATTAATATCGCAGGCGAGAACGGAGATTACATGATAAGTTATTCCGTTGGTGATGCACAGTATCCTGATGCTGAAAAAGCTGCCATGGATTTATCATTTAATCCTGGCAGAAGTCTTGATTTGGTGGTATTTAGCAGTGGGCGTGAGTCTGCTGATGATATGGCAGGGGCAGCTGTCACTATCAATAATGAGTCGGATATGACACTTAATATTAAGGTTGTTAATGATGACAGTCAAAGACCGAGATTTAATGTTGAGAATGTAAATGGTGCTGTGAAGTATTACAGGTAGGAAGGAGCAATAAGAAATTATGGCACATCGTATGGTCGGGCATGAACAGAATAGCGGTTTTTCACTTATAGAGCTGCTGGTAGCAATAGCGATTCTATCCATGCTTACAGTGCCTCTTATGAACTCCTTCATAATGTCCGGAAAGATTAATCGTAACAGCCGCAGGCTGCAAGATGCAACGGCTGTTGCACAGAGCGTTATGGAGACAGCTAAGCATACAACGGACAAGGCTGCACTTGAAGCTGCTCTTAAATCTATTCCGGGAGTGTATGAATTTCCTGCTGATTCTAAGGCTGATGATGAGAATCCTGTATATTCTTTCAAGCTTGACGGCGCTGACGGTGAGAAGTTTCGCATTAATGTTAATATCGCGCCTAAGACAGACTATAACTATAAAAGCACAGAGTTTGCCGATTTATATAATGAAGCAGGTGTGATATACCGAGAGCTTATTTTAAGTGACAATAAAGTGTTATCGCTTATGAAGTCGATGACAATACCTTATTACAATCCCAACGAGCAGGCTGAAGCACCGGAATACGCACCGACAGTGCAGAAATGGCAATATAATAAGAAAAATGATAAATGGGGATGGAGTACCATATATGCGTCTGATGCTGATATGGCAATTCGTGATACATATGGAAATCTTTTTGCCGATGAGTACTTAAAAACTAATACATTGTTTGATGATATAAGTGAATCCGAACTGACAGATATATACTCAGGATTTAAAAAGGAAAATATAGATAAGCAGGTAGATATCGACATAGCGCAGGACGGTGACGGTTATATCGTGAGAATCAATACTACATATTTTTTTGAGTATAGTGTTGTTTACCGTGCGGAGGACTTGACAGCGACTCCTGTGAAGGGTGATAAAAAGACACCTATGGCATTTTACAAATGTTATGGAACGCTTGCGTATAAAGCGGATGAGATAACACTTACTTTCGATAATGACATACCATTGTATTTCCTTTATGCCAAGGCGGAAGGCGGCAGCAGTGCATCCGAGGATGGTACCACTGTTGTAAAGGCAGCAGATGTAAGACATTTCAACAGTGTGACTTACAATGTGGTTGTCGATTCGGGCATGAATCTTGTAGACGAAGACGGAAGAGCACGCAGCATGGAAGTATACTTTGTTGAGGAAGCCGGAACGAGGCAGGAAGATAATTTTAAGATTAATGTCGATAATGAGAGCCTCATGACGGAGCTTAATTTATATACGACAGAGCCTTATAACATAGAAAGTATGGCTTCAACACTTTTTGTTACGGCAAACGGAAAAGGTGTACATGTATATTCAACGAAAGATGAAAAGAATACGGATAAGCATATTGCATATACCAAGGGTGCTGATATCACGTCGCTATATAAGATTGTAGTCAGTGTTGAGTATGATGCTGACCGTGACGGAAGCTATTCGGAACAGGTGTATTCGATATCTACAGATGATTGAGAAGATTGCTGATGTGCCGTCTTAGGTGCGGTGGAATGGAGATTTGTATGGATAAGAGAAATGCAAACAGCGTGAGTCAAAATAAAGGTTCATCGCTTATCATGGCATTGGTTGTTGTATCTTTCATAGCAGTGATTGCGATGACGGTTATGACAATATCCTTGTCTTCATATAAAGTGAAGGCGATGGAAGCTAAGACTAAGGATGCCTTCTATAGTGCTGACATGGCTGTGGATGAGATATATTCGGGTCTTGCCGCAGATGTTTATGGTGAGCTTGCAAAGTCATATGATTATGTGGTAGGAAATCTTCTTACCGTTGATGGTGATTCGGTCACGATGATTGATAATACGGCTGCTAACAAGCTTCTTAGAAATACATATTTTCGAAATGCATGTTGTGCTGTGTTCGGAGATAGCTATGGCATGGTGGATGAGAATGATATCAAGAATAAAATAGATAATGAGCTGACGGCTGGAAGCACGCTGTCATCAGTCAATCTTTCTGAATTGTCAGATAAGCTTGCCGGTTATATTTCTGATGTACATAAAGACGTTGGCGGCATGAGCGAAATGGATATAGTTGTCGGGCAGCTTCCTCAGATTGTCATGGTTGATGGGGCGATAAATTCAGTTGTTATAAAGGATGTGACAGTAACTTATCGGAATCTCAGGACAGATTATTTTTCACAGCTTACAACAGACTATGAGATAGTATTCCCTGAAAAAGCAAATATAAATATTGTGGACGATGACAGCGATATTTTGCAGTCATTCCGTGATTATGCGATTGTATCTAATAAATATGTAAGCTCTATGGGAAATATAAATGTAAATGGTGGAATATATGGCAATGAAGGCATAAACTGCCTTGGAAATGCAGCGTCCCCAAGCCTGTTAAGGCTTACTGTAAGCGGAGGCAATATAGTTACCAATGGGCTGATACAGCTTTCGCAGAATGCGGGACTTACTCTAGGTAACGGCAGGATATGGGCTGACAATATAGAACTTATCGATTCGGATTTGGTTATCAATTCGGATGCATCGGCATATGTCGCTGATGATTTGACGCTCACACAGGGCTCAGGAAGCAATTCCGTAACGATAAGCGGTGATTATTATGGCTACAGCATTGAAGGACATGGAATAGACAGCTCTGATGCAACACCGGCGAAAAGCAGTGCAATAATTATAAACAGCAGAAAGTCAAAGCTTGATTTTTCTAATATAAGAACACTTATATTAGGAGGTTATGGATGGGTTGTGTATAATGATGGCTCTGATTCCGGTGATGAGAAATATTACCGGACAGGAGAGTCAATCGCTGTAAGATATACACAGACGGCATATGTGCTGCCTTCATCCTGGAATGGTGTGATTAATGCCAACTTTTTTGCTAAGAAATTACTAAGCTCTTCCCAGCCTGTGATCGCTAATTCTGTTGGTGCCGGGCAGACAGAGTACTATTATAATTTTGTGAGCGGTGATGCAGCAGCAAGCTTCTACAGAGGGCTTTATGATGATGATGAGTTTGATAAGTTATGTGGTGACTGCGGCATAACAGGTGAAGCTGATTTGGCAGAGGCGCAGGAGATAAGAGAAAAGATACGAAGTATAATTGATGAGGCATATGCAAGCTTCCTTGATTATGACGGCAGCGGCACTAAAGCAGTGACGATAAATCCTAATGCCCGTGTATTTGAGAAGGGCATTGTCAGGGACAGTGCTTCAAGTGTGAACAGCTTTAACAGTGTCGGTGACGAGCTTGTCAGAGTCCTCTATGATAATTCGACACAGAGACAGAAAATAGTAGGAAGTCTTCTCATAGAACTTGAGGACGACTGGATGTATAACTCGTCTGACTGGGATGGAAGTAAGCCTTTTCCGACACTTAATTATGGGTCAATGCGGTTTTCGTACAAGATAAAGTCGGAAGCGGAGTTAAATCACGGCGCTGTCGACAATATTTTACTTGGCAAGTCTAAGATAGCTGAGGTTGGAAGTGCATATTATTATGTCGATGATGAGAATGGCAATAATGCACAGGATTATATGGTCTTTGTAAGAAAAGTAAGACAGGATGAGGATAAGAGACTCAGCACACTGTTAGACAGCCGTGCGCCTAGAAGAGGTATCTTGATCATTGACGGTGATATAACAGTCGACCAGAATTTTGACGGCTGCATTATTGCGACAGGTGATATCAAGCTTGAAGGAACGGAATATACAGCGGCACCGAAGTTGGTTGATACGATTTTAAAGACACTTCCCGGTGTGAGAGGATATTTTGACGGAAGCAATGTGATAGATATCGGAAGACATGACGGTTACAACAATGGAACACCTGCAAGACAGCCTGATGAGGAAGAGAGCGGTGACCTGAACAGTTACGTGGCATCTGACTGTGTAAATATTGCAAATTATAGGAAAAGCGCAACACCACAGACAGAACCGGCATCAGGTGCTGATCCCAAATAGAAAATAAAACCGAAGATATCTTAATGAAGAGCATGAATGTGTTTAAAACCATGCATGCTGATATGGTAAATCAATTAGCTAAGAAATGGAGAGAAAATGCCGATATGAAGAACAGTAGTAGTGTTGGTTATAATGACAAAAATAAAGGTTTTTCGTTGATTGAACTGCTTGTCGTCATTGCTATTATGGGTATATTTATCGGTGTTTCTTTTGCTTCGATAGGTCTTATACAGTCAGGAAACATGACAAGTGTTACGAAGAGCATAGCGACAGGTATTCAACAGACGCTGCAAAAAACCATGACACAGAATCTGTCATATGGCTGGAGCTTTTCGGTTAATACCGATTCGCAGGGGAATGTGAGCATGACAATAACTAAAAATGGTGCCAATGCAGAGTCAACCGCAAACACTGTGACAGAGCTGAAAAAATGTACACTCTATTACAGTAAAAATACAGATGCGGAAAAACAGATTACTGATTTCAAGGTTGTTTTTGACTCTGCTACAGGAGCTATAAAGAGCTTGGAGTATGTTTCGTCAGACGGCAGTGTAATCACACAGAACTCAGGTTCTGGTACAATAAGAGCGGCACATGGAAAAAAAGAGAGTGAACTGACAATCTTTTTTGCAACAGGAAAGTATGAAGTCAACAAAAGATAATTTCGGAGCATGGATTATAATTAATGTAAGTTTTAAGCTTGTACTGACGAATGGAGACTGTTATGGAAGATTCTATGATGGATAAACAGAATATGGTTTCGGATAACAGTGGTATCACTCTTATCGAGGTTCTGATAGGCATTGCAATTATGGGAATTGTATCATCAATGATATCGGCAATCATGCTTGGCGGAATGAATTTTTTCAGGAAACAGAGCGCCACAATAGATTTGCAGAATGATTCACAGCTTATCACGGCTTCGATGTCGTCTGCAATCCTTGAGGGGACGGATTTTGTGCTGGAAGAGGATAAGATGATGGATGGAAGGCTGGTAGTGTACTTTTCTACAGGTTCATCAGCTGCGGATGAGGAACACAAATCTGCCGGGAAACAGTATGTATGGGTTGAGGACAGCCCATATGGTGATTCCGGATACCTTTATATATACGATGCGGGAGTGAATATTGATTATAATAAAGGAAATTGTATTTCTGAGCTGGTCAGATATTTAAAAATCACGGCAGGGGTTATGGAAACTGTGACAGACGCATCCGGCAAAACAGTTTATTCATATAATAACAGCGTTAAGGAAGCGAATAAAATAGAAAAAACCGTCGTAAACTCCCCCAGTCATCGCTGCGCGATGACAGCCCCCTCGGAGATGGG
>ENA-ORKV01001058-ORKV01001058.1-human-gut-metagenome-genome-assembly--contig:-NODE-1058-length-24271-cov-3.845003_pt1 | contig 24271 bp, 19 predicted proteins | sample MGYA00243058_ERZ508805 | MGnify/ENA primary metagenome ERZ508805 (study PRJEB26277, sample SAMN04329770) | human gut metagenome | biome: human-associated habitat | host: Homo sapiens | place: USA... | reverse complement strand
GATGGAACAGTAAATGAGGGATCATTCAAGGAATGGACACCGATTGCCACTAGCGCAAGTCCATACACTGGTATATTTGAAGGGCAAAACCACACAATCAGTGGATTGTATTTTAAGCAAGAGAATACATCTGAGGTAGGCTTCTTTGGTTATAACAGAGGTGAGATTTCAAATGTAGGAATTTTGGATTCTTATTTCTGTGGTTATAGCCAGGTTGGAGGCGTGTGTGGATATAATAGTTCAACAATTACCAATTGTTATAATAAAGGCGTAGTTGATGGAACAGCAGATGGTGCCAGTTCCTTTGGAGGTGTGTGTGGATGCAATTTAGGAATCCTTACAAACTGCTATAACACAGGGATTGTCAAAGGTCAATTATTTGTAGGAGGAGTGAGCGGAAGTAATGACAAAACAATTACAAACTGCTATAACACAGGGATTGTCAGTGGTCAATCATATGTAGGAGGAATTGACGGAGATAATAGCGGAACAATTACAAACTGTAATAACGAAGGTAAAGTCAGTGGAACAGAAGATTATGTAGGAGGAGTGAGCGGAAGTAATAACAAAACAATTACAAACTGCTATAACACAGGGATTGTCAGTGGTCAAGCATATGTAGGAGGAGTGAACGGATATAATGGAAACGGGACCATCATAAACTGTAATGCCACAGGCGAGGTCAATGGAACAGACTCATATGTTGGTGGTGTGATTGGAATGAATCTAAGAAACGGAACCATCACAAACTGTTATTATGACAGCACCATTTATACAGGAACTGCGATAGGCGCGAATAGCGGAACGGCCACAAAAGTCGAAGGAAAAACGACAGAGCAGTACAAGACCGGTGAAGTTGCGTATCTCTTACAGCTTGACCAGTCCGATGAAGTCTGGGGACAGACCATCGGAACAGATACCTATCCGACCTTAGGTGGAGCTAAAGTTTATAAGACTGCTACTTATAACGGATGTGAGGGCAAACCGGGAGAACCAGTGTCCTATGAATATTCCAATACAGAGAAGAATACCTATGGTGACCATCAGGATGCGGATAATGATGGAAAATGTGATGACTGTGGTGCGATCATTGACGGCATCGGCGCAAAACTTGCCGGTTATTCCTTAAGTCTTACCGGTAATATCGGCGTCAACTTCTACATGGAGTTGTCGAATAAGATTATCGCAGATAAGGATGCGTATATGCAGTTTACCCTTCCAAATGGAACTATTACGAAAGTACTGGTTTCCGAGGCACAGACGAATACCACGATCAATGCAGAGAAAACATATTACAGATTTCCATGCGAGGTAGCATCCTATGAGATGACACAGGATATCAAGGCACAGATGTTTGATGGAAATGGAAAGTGCGGCAAAGAATATACCTATACCGTCAGAGACTATGCACAATATTTAATTGATCATGTTGATTTGTATCAGGATGCCTATCCCTTTGCTGTGGCTATGCTGAATTATGGTGCCTGCTCACAGAAGTATTTTAATAAGGCGGTGGATGAGTTGGCAAATAAGTATTTAACTCTTGATGAGCAGGAAATACCGGATCGATTTGATGGTTATATTGATCATTTTGTTGCTAAAAAAGCTGAAAATGAAGTGCTTGGACAATTTGCCGGACTTAGTATGGTATTGAAATCGGAAACCACATTGAATCTCTTCTATGAACCGAAGGAAGGAATCGATGTGTCAAAGCTGACATTTTTAGTAGACGGAAAAGAAATCACACCGGTGAAACGAGGTCAGTATTATATCCTGTCGCTGAAAAATATCAAGGCAAATGAGTTAGGAAATTCAAAAACATTCACCGTAACCGATGGCACGAACACGTTGAGCGGTGATTATTGTGCGATGATGTACTGCTATCAGGTATTACAGGCTACACAGGGGACTTATGAGGATAATCTGGTGACACTGGTGAAAGCATTTAGTGATTATGCTTATGTCGCAAAGTCTGTATGCCGATCCAATTAGCAAGAGAATGATCAAGGTAACCGGGTAACACGAGTACATAGACATGAACACAGAATTTATATAAAAAAGAAAGGGGTATCAGAGTATGAAAGAGAGATACGAAACACCGGAGATGGAGATTGTAGAGTTTGAAACGGAGGATATTATTACATCAAGTGGTGATCCGGAGACACCTTTTGTGCCGCTTTCAGAAACGTAAAGAAGCATCGTTTATAGTGTCAGGTACAAATGGTAAGTTCTGGATAAAATAAGAATTGTAAATGCTTTGCAGTAATGGTATAGTTATTGCAAAGCATATTTTCTTTTCGGAGACTATCTGTCTCCATGAACCATATCTTTATGATGTTGTGTGTTATGCAGCATATCTGTTCATCTTTTAGAAAATCCATGCTTGTAACTAAATAAGAGCAGGGATTTGCGAAAGATAAGCGTGTTCCTGCTATACAAAGAAAGGAGCAGCTTATGAACAATGCTGGCAAAAACATGTATGAGAAACTGACGATCCGGGACAAATTTATGTTTGGAAAAGTAACAAAGAACCCGGTAATTGCCCAGAAAATGGCGGATCTGTTAACTCCGGTAGAGATTGGAGAGGTCAAAGGGGTAGAGAGGGAGAAATTTCTGCAGCACAGAAGTTCATCGAAATATGTGAAACTGGATATGTATCTGGAAGATGAGAATGGACGTGTTGTAGATACTGAGATGCAGAATAAGTCCCAGAATAAAGTGGTGCAGGAGGAGTTGCCGCTCCGTGTCAGATACTATCAGGGGATGATCGATCAGGAAATACTGTCTAGTGGAACGGATTATATATTTCTGAAAGAAACATATATCATATTTATATGTACGTATGATCCATTCGGAAAGGGAAAATACGTGTATCATTTTCATATGGCATGTGATGAAGATGAGGAAATACAGCTTCAGGACAAGATGAACTGGATCTTTTATAATTCAACAGCGGATCTCTCAGAAGCACCGGAAGGAATCAGAGAATTTTTAAATTATGTTGAAAATGAAACTGTAGACGATGACTTTACAAAATTACTAGATAAAGAAGTAAAAAATGCAAGACTGAATGAGGATTGGAGGTCGGAGTATTTGAAAACTTATGTGAATGATATGGATATGAGACGTGAAGGATATGTCGAGGGCGAGAAACGTGGCAGAGCCGAGGGTGAAAAATTAGGCAGAGCCGAGGGCGAGAAAGCTACACATCGCTTTCTGATCAACAAGTGGCTGCAAAAAGGAAAAACGATAGCTGAAATTGCAGAAGATCTGGGTAAATCAGAAGAGTATGTAGAGAGTCTGATGTAACCCTAAAATGCAGTAAGCCGAAAACTAGAGATATAGGATCTCTATATTTAGTTATAATCTAAAGTTCAATCCTATAAAGACATTCGCCCTTTTCTGTGTTATAATAATGTGTAATTTGTATATTTACAGATAGAAAAGGGGGGAGGAGTTTATGTTTCATTATTTTTTACAGATGAATTTTGCAACGATCTTAATATCCGTATTTATGTTGATTTTCGTCAATGTAAATCCTGTATTTCAGAGAAAGATAATTCGGTTGTTTTCCATTGCGATAAGCTCAGTACTGTGTCTGGTTATCGTTGACAGTATAGAATACTGGTGTGCGACACTTCCGTATCCGACAATGCTGCGTGTGGCAGTATCTATTATTGGGTATGCGCTTAGGCCAATCAATATATGCTTTGTGATCATTCTTTCCTGTGGTAACAGAGTGTCGCAAAAGTTTAAGAAATTTATTGCGCTTCCGGGAATTCTGAATACGTTGATCGCTTCCACTGCGTTATTTTCAGATGTTTGTTTTTCCTACTCGGATAAGAATGAATTTGTGCGGGGACCACTTGGATATTCGGCATTTGCTGCCTCCGGTTTTTATTTAATTCTGTTGGTTATCCTGACTAATAAGTTATATAAGATGGAGCATACATACGAATCGCTGATCGCAATTTTCATTGCGGTGACGAACACGATAGCTGTCATTCTGGAGGCGTTTTTCCATTATGACGGACTCATCAATACCACGGGAGCTGTGAGTGTTGCATTTTATTATATGTATTTGACGACACAGCAGTTCAAGCGGGATCCACTTACGCGTGCGCTCAACCGTCGGTATTTTTATCTGGATGCGGATCATTTGATGAAGAGCAAATGTCTGACAGCGGTAATTTCCATTGATTTAAATGATCTGAAGAGGTTCAATGACGAGAATGGCCATGCGGCCGGGGATGCGGCTTTGTGTACGATTGTAGCGTGCATTCAAAATATACTGCCGAGGGGATGCCACCTGTATCGAACCGGTGGTGATGAGTTTATGATCTTATGTTCACGGGTTTCAAAAGATGATGTCCCTGCTCTGATCGATCATATGCGGAGGGAGCTTTCTAAGACTCTTTATTGCTGCGCCATTGGTTTTGCCACGCCGGATGCAGACGAGGATTTTGAACATATATGTTCTATTGCAGATGCAGCCATGTATGCAAATAAAAAACAATTAAAAGGCGAAAATACGATTCGCTAGTAATTAAAAATAAGGTGTCAGGTACCATTGAATTCGTATAAACGGACAAATATGTATTAACAAATAGATATAAGAAAGATAATTTTACATGATCTGCTGTAAAAAACTACGTTGAATTTTACGTCATTTTGCGCATAATAAAAGTAACAGAAATGATGTCTGCTTTATCAGGGAAAGGAGCTGAAAGAATATGGCAAATATTTTACCAGTGTCTGATTTGAGAAATTATAATGAAGTTTTGAAGAATTGTCATAAAGGAGAACCGGTACATCTTTGAGTGATTTGAGAGCATGCTGTTAAATTCGTAATAGCGAATGATAAAATATGAAAACAAGAAAAAGCAATTGTTTATAGCGATGGACATATAATTTCGCTATTTGTGGTATCAGAAACATGAGGATTACGATATGAAGACGGTAAGTGACAGAATATTTGAATTGTTGAAAGAAAAGGGCATGTCGCAAAAAGAATTTGCTGCAAAAACCGGAATTGCAGAGAGCACGATCAGTGACTGGAAGAAGAAAAAGGCGATGCTGCAAAATCTGATGGTGACACAGCGGATCACAGAGACAGAGGCAAGGAAGATGTTAGGAATATAAAATAAGAATTGTAAATGCTTTGCAACAACAAAATAGTTATTGCAGGGCATTTTTTGGTTTTAATAAAATTGATGTCCGAAGATAAAGAAATGTCAGTCTTGTAGGAGAAAAAATAAAATAATAGAGCGATATGAGGTGAAAAGATGGAAGGAAGATTGTTTTGTGATGTGGTTGAAATTGGAAAAAGATTTGCCGCTATTGTTAATGGCAAAGTGATTGATGATATATATGTACAAAAGATGGTATGAGCTGCATTACCACAAAACTGGAAGGAACGCAGTTGACTTCTATCGCATTATCTGTATTCGTGACGAATCTGTTCAAGATTCAGAGGCGAATACTTTACACTCTTTTGCATCTGTTCCGCTTCTGGCATGACTGGAACAGATGCAAGAGCTGGAAGTTGCGGATATCTGCTTAATCAGCAGACCCTATTTAATTTGCAAATTGACGGTTCTTATTTGGTACCGATGAAATTCCTTTTCAAGGTTTGCATAAAAGCTACTTTCTGTTATAATATAATGATGCAATTTTGAAACAACAGGTATAGGAGAAGTATATGGAAGAATCAAGAATCAAAAGAATCAACGAGCTTTATCATAAATCGCAGGCAGAAGGGCTGACAGAGGATGAAAAGAAGGAACAGGCACTGCTCAGACAGGAATATGTCGCAAGTATCAGAAAGAATCTGCGCAGCCAGCTGAATAACATTGATATGGTCAATGAAGATGGTACGATAGAAAACCTAGGCGAGAAATATGGAAACGAAGAAGCAAATTAGACGGGAAATTCTCTCAATAAGAGATGCCCTTTCGAAAGAGGAAAGAAAGAAAAAAAGTGATAGAATCAAGAAGCAGCTTGCAGAGCTTCCGGTCTTTGAACAGGCGGATCAGCTTCTGATCTATGCCGGTTATGGCTCCGAGGTGGAAACAGATGCGATCATGGAGCTGGCATTTCGAAAACGAAAGCTGGTGTTCTGCCCGAGAGTGGAAGGAAAGAAAATGCAGTTTTACCAGATCACGGATCTTTCACAGCTTGTGAGCGGATACCGCAGCATCAGGGAACCACAGCCCCAGCGGCCGTGGCAGCAGAAACCGGGGGATCTTGTCATCATGCCCGGAACGGTGTTTGACAAAGAGGGAAACAGGATCGGATACGGCGGCGGTTTTTATGACAGATTTCTGGAGGCACATCCGCAGGTTTCTACAGCGGCGCTCGCATATGAACTGCAGCTTGTGGAACCGGGACGGATCGAGACGGAAAAAACGGATCAAAAGCCCGCATGCATCATAACGGAAAAGGCAATCTGTAAGATAGAAAATAAATGATACGCACAGGAAGGGAAGGATAGAATATGGCAGAAAAATATGATCTGATACAGATGGGTGAACAGGCATTAACAGCAAAGTATGAGGCGTCATTATTGACAACAGAGCAGAAAAACACGGTTTTGACTGAAATCGCACAGAACTTACGGAAAGAATGTGGCAGCATTCTGACCGCAAATGCAGAGGATGTCCGAGAAGGAATCCAGGCAGGCATGAGCCAGGGACTGCTTGACAGATTAAAACTGACAGAGGAACGGATCAGCCAGATCGCAGAAGGGCTTGTACAGATCACAAAATTACCGGATCCTGTCGGTAACGTACTGGAAAAATTCACCAGACCAAACGGACTTGTGATATCGAAAGTCAGTGTGCCGATGGGCGTGATCGGAATTATTTACGAGTCCAGACCAAATGTGACTGCGGATGCGTTCGGACTTTGCTTTAAAGCAGGCAATGTTGTTATTTTAAAAGGCGGTTCCGATGCACTGCATTCTAATATTGCCATAACAAATGTAATCCGGGAAACACTGGAGAAAAACCGGCTTAACCCGGACATGATCCAGCTGATCACGGCAACAGACAGGGCAGTGACAGCAGAATTTATGAAGATGAAAGGATATGTGGATGTCCTGATTCCTCGCGGTGGTGCGGGACTGATCAAAGCGGTTGTAGAGAATGCAACGATTCCGGTCATCGAAACAGGAACCGGAAATTGCCATATTTATATTGATAAAGATGCGGATATTGAGAAAGCCGTGAAGATCATCGTCAATGCAAAGACACAGCGTATCGGTGTCTGCAATGCCTGTGAGTCGCTTGTGATCCACAGAGATATCCGGGAAAAGCTTCTGCCGCCGCTTGCAAAGGCTTTGCAGGAAAAAAATGTGGAAATGCGTGCGGATGATGGCATCAGGGAGATCATGCCCGATCTGAAAGCAGCGACACCGGAAGACTATGGAACAGAGTATTTAAGTCTGATCGTTTCTATGAAAACAGTAGACAGCGTAGATGAGGCAATTGAACATATCAACCGCTATAATACAGGCCATTCTGAAAGCATCATTACAGAAAACAAGGAAGCAGCGGAAAAATTCCTGAAGGGAGTGGATGCTGCCTGCGTATATGTCAATGCGAGCACGCGTTTTACGGATGGTTTTGAATTTGGATTTGGTGCGGAGATCGGAATCAGCACCCAGAAGCTGCATGCGAGAGGCCCGATGGGATTGCGTGAACTGACCTCTTATAAATATACGATCATCGGAAACGGACAGATCCGGGAATAAATAAAGGATTGGATAAACGGCGAAGCGGTTAAAATAACGAAATGCGGAAAAGGATTATATTACATGATACAAAAAGATGTACTGGAAGAAAAAATGGAAGATTACAGACAGGCAGGTGCTGCGCCGCAGTCCGAGCCTGAAAGACAATATTATTTTATGGTACGTGCCAGGGAACTGGTAGCAGATCTGGAAGAAAAGCTTGGCAGAAAGCCGACGTGCTGCGTGGTTACCTTTGGCTGTCAGATGAATGCCAGAGATTCGGAAAAACTGCTCGGCATTTTGACAGAAGTTGGATTTGCCGATAACGGCGAAGATGAAAAGTCTGATTTTGTGATCTTCAATACGTGTACGGTACGCGATAATGCGGATCAGAGAGTGTATGGAAGACTGGGCATCTTAAACGGCTATAAAAAGAAAAATCCGGAAATGAAGATCGGACTTTGCGGCTGTATGATGCAGGAACAGGGCGTTGTGGAAAAGCTCCAAAAGAGTTATCGATTTGTCAACCTGATCTTTGGAACACACAATATCTTTAAGTTTGCGGAGCTGCTTGTCACAATGCTCGAATCCGATGACATGATCATTGATATCTGGAAAGATACCAATGAAATCGTGGAAGATCTGCCGATCGTCCGCAAGTATAAATTTAAATCAGGTACGAACATTATGTTTGGCTGTAATAATTTCTGCAGCTATTGTATCGTGCCATATGTCAGAGGGCGGGAAAGAAGCAGAGAGCCGAAGGATATCATCCGCGAAATTGAAATGCTGGTAAAGGATGGTGTCATCGAGATCATGCTGCTGGGACAGAATGTCAATTCCTATGGCAAAAATCTGGAACATCCGGTCAGTTTTGCACAGCTTCTGACAGAAGTGGAAAAGATCGAAGGACTGGAGCGGATCCGTTTCATGACATCCCATCCGAAGGATCTGTCAGATGAGCTGATCGAGGTCATGAAGCATTCCAAAAAGATCTGCCGACATCTGCATCTGCCGCTGCAGTCAGGTTCGACAAGGATACTGAAAGCAATGAACCGGCGTTATACAAAGGAGCAGTATGTGGATCTGGCACTGAAGATCCGGCGGGAGATCCCGGATATTGCGATCACGACAGATATTATTGTGGGCTTCCCGGGAGAAACAAAGGAAGATGTAGAGGAAACGATCGATGTGATCAAAAAGGTGCAGTTTGAAAATGCTTTTACCTTTATTTATTCCAAGCGCACAGGAACGCCTGCTGCAGCCATGGAAAATCAGGTGCCGGAAGCTGAAGTGAAGGAGAACTTCAACAATGTACTGAAAACTGTGCAGGATACCGCCAGAAGCAGAGTCGGTAATCTGCTCGGTCAGACAGTCACGGTTTTGGTGGAAGAGAAAAATGAGCAGGATGACAGCCTGGTAACAGGACGTATGTCCAACAATACGATCGTTCATTTCCCAGGCGGAGAGGATCTGATCGGAACGCTTGCAGAAGTACATCTGGATGAATGTCACGGATTTTACTATACAGGAACTGTAGAAAATAAGCGGTAACATAGTGTATGATCCCGTGTTGCGAAAATAATGCAGGATGATTGACCAAAATAGGATGAGAAGTTACCGGAGAATCAGACGGTATGACGAAAGAGGCAGAAGATGGCAGATTTAACACCGATGATGCAACAGTATATGGCGACAAAGGAGCAGTATAAGGACTGCATTTTGTTTTACCGGCTGGGCGATTTCTATGAAATGTTTTTTGACGATGCGCTTGTGGCATCGAAAGAACTGGAGATCACGCTGACCGGTAAAAACTGCGGGCAGGAAGAACGTGCTCCTATGTGTGGGATTCCGTATCATGCAGCGGATTCCTATCTGACCAAACTGGTCAACAAAGGCTATAAGGTGGCGATCTGCGAACAGGTGGAGGATCCGAAGCTTGCCAAGGGCATTGTCAAAAGGGAAGTGATCCGTATTGTAACACCGGGCACAAACCTCAATATGATGTCATTGGAAGAAAGCCGGAACAATTATCTGATGTGCATTGCTTATACGGAGGATAAGATCGGGATTGCGGTCGTGGATGCTCTGACCGGTGATTTTTATGTGACAGAGGTTTCCGATACAAAGAAGCTGAATGATGAGATCGTGAAGTTTTCTCCGTCGGAAATCATCTGTAACGATAATTTTTTAGTCAGCGGTTACAGTATAGACGATCTGCGGGAACGCCTCGGCATTTCAATCAATAAGATCGATGCATGGCATTTTGAAGAAGACAGCTGCCAGAAGCTTTTGTGCAAACATTTTAAGGTCAATACACTGACAGCACTCGGTGTGGATGATTTTATGGCAGGACAGATCGCTGCAGGTGCTGTGCTTGCCTACTTATATGAGACGCAGAAAAACAGTCTGTCCAATATTACACATCTCAATCCATACATTGCCAGCAAATATATGCTGCTGGACAGTGCCACAAGAAGGAATCTGGAGCTGACGGAAACGCTCCGTGAAAAGCAGAAAAAAGGTTCCCTGTTATGGGTGCTGGATAAGACTAAAACAGCCATGGGCGCAAGACTGCTCCGTACTTATCTGGAACAGCCGTTGATCGAGCAGGCGGATATCGTGCTCCGTCAGGAAGCGGTCGGAGATCTGCTCGCACATCCGATGTCCAGAGAAGAACTCAGGGAATATTTAAGCCCGATCTATGATCTGGAAAGACTGCTTGGAAAGATCAGTTATAAGACTGCTAATCCGAGAGATCTGATCGCATTCCGCAATTCATTGCAGATGCTGCCACCAATCAAAACGGTTCTGGCAGAATTTGAAACGCCTCTTTTACAGAAGCTGCAGGAGCAGATCGATGATCTGACCGATCTGTACGGACTGATCGATGCGGCGATCGTAGAGGAACCGCCGCTTTCTTCCAAAGAAGGCGGTATTATCAAAGAAGGCTTTTCAGAAGATGCGGATACTTTGCGAAGAGCCAAAACGGACGGTAAGAAATGGCTTGCCGAGCTGGAAAACACAGAGCGTGAAAGAACCGGGATCAAAAATCTGAGGATCAAATATAACAAAGTATTTGGTTATTACCTTGAGGTAACCAATTCCTTCAAGGATCAGGTACCGGATGACTATATCCGAAAACAGACACTGACTAATGCAGAACGCTTTACGATGCCAAAGCTGAAGGAAATGGAAGATACCATTTTGAATGCAGAGGACAAGTTGTATTCACTTGAATATGAGCTGTTCTGCCAGGTCAGGGACGCGCTGGGAGACAACATGCAGAGAGTCCAGCAGACAGCCAAGGCTATTGCCGGGCTGGATGTATTTGCATCCCTTGCTTATGTGGCAGAGCGAAATCATTATGTGAAGCCGAAGATCACGACAAAGGGCGTGATCGATATCAAAGAAGGCCGTCATCCGGTTGTGGAGTGCATGATCAAAAATGATATGTTTATTGCCAACGATACCTATCTGGACAGCGGTAAAAACCTGATCTCCATTATCACAGGTCCGAATATGGCAGGAAAATCCACCTATATGCGGCAGACCGCATTGATCGTCCTGCTGGCACAGATCGGAAGCTTTGTACCGGCAAAAAGTGCACAGATCGGTATTGTGGATCGTATCTTTACAAGAGTCGGTGCTTCGGATGATCTGGCAAGCGGACAGTCCACTTTTATGGTGGAAATGAATGAAGTAGCAAATATCCTGCGGAATGCGACGGCGAACAGCCTGCTGATCTTAGATGAGATCGGCCGGGGGACTTCCACCTTTGATGGTCTGTCGATCGCATGGGCTGTGGTTGAGCATATCAGCAATAAAAAGCTGCTCGGAGCAAAAACCTTATTTGCAACGCATTATCATGAACTGACCGAGCTGGAAGGCAAGATGAACAATGTCAACAATTACTGTATTGCTGTCAAGGAAAAAGGTGATGATATCGTTTTTTTACGGAAGATCGTAAAGGGCGGCGCAGACAAGAGCTACGGTATTCAGGTGGCAAAGCTTGCGGGCGTTCCGGATCTTGTCATTGACAGGGCGAAAGAAATCGCACAGCAGCTTTCCGATAATGATATTACAGAAAAGGTACAGTGTATCCAGACTGATAAAAAGTCGGAAAAGCAGAAAGTAAAGCATTACGATCAGGTGGATCTGGCACAGATCTCACTTTTTGACACGACGAAGGATGAGGATGTGATCAAGGAGCTTTCCCAGATTGACATTTCGAATCTGACACCGCTGGATGCTTTAAATACCCTTTATAAACTGCAAAACATGTTAAAGAACAGATGGAGTAGCACAAATGAATGAAATACATGTACTGGATAATCATACAGTAGATAAAATCGCGGCAGGAGAAGTTGTGGAACGCCCGTTTTCCATTGTGAAAGAGCTTGTGGAAAATGCGATCGATGCAGGAGCCGGGCATGTGACGGTGGAGATCAAGGACGGCGGTATCAGCATGATCCGTGTCACAGATGACGGAAGCGGAATCGATAAGTCGCAGCTTACCAAGGCATTTTTAAGACATGCCACAAGTAAGATCAAGGAAGCGGAGGATCTTTCCCATATCAGCAGTCTGGGCTTCCGCGGAGAGGCACTTTCCAGTATTGCCGCAGTCTGTCAGGTAGAGCTGATCACAAAGACGGAGGAAGAGCTGACCGGGCAGCATTTTACGATAAACGGCGGAGAAGCGGGTGAGCTTGAAGAGATCGGTGCACCGAAGGGAACGACGGTGATCGCCCGCAATATTTTTTATAATACACCGGTCAGAAAAAAATTTTTAAAGACTGCAATGACAGAAGGCAACTATATTGCGGATTTTATGCAGCATATTGCACTGTCTGCTCCGCAGATCGCGTTTCAGTATATAGCAAACGGGCAGACGAAGTTTTTTACTTCCGGTAACGGAGACAGCAGAGAGGTGATCTACCGGATCTACGGAAAAGAAACGGCAAACCAGCTTCTTCCGATCTCTGCACAGATGGATGGCATTTCGGTAAAAGGATTTCTGGGAAAACCGATCCTGTGCAGGGCAAACAGAGCGTTTGAAACGATCTTTGTGAACGGAAGGTATATCAAGAGCTCTCTGGTATGCTCCGCAGTGGAAGAAGGCTACCGCACTTTTCTGATGCAGCATAAATATCCGTTTGTTGTCTTATATCTGACGATCGATCCGGAAAAGATCGATGTCAATGTGCATCCGACCAAAATGGATATCCGGATCAATGAACCGCAGACCTTTTTCCGGTTTCTGCAGGAATCTGTTGCAGCGGCGATAAACGGCAGATCCCTTGTCACATCCATGGATGCAAAGATCGAAAAGGAAGAGGATAAGAAAGCGGAAAAGCAGTTGACCAGAGAGATTCCGCAGCCGTTTGAAGCAGGCAGAAGATCGCAGTCGCAGGTGAGAGAAACTTCTTCTTACGGACAGTCCTATGGGCAGATCGTGCAGAAAGCACTGCAGAAGGTAGATGAGGAACTGGCGCAGCCTGCGCAGTCGGGCGTGCGGGAAGAAAAGACCGGATATACAACATCCGGATCAGACGTTCGGCGGTCATCAACACCGGAGAAAAAGCAGGTTGAAACTGCTGCAACAAGGATCATTGGTACAAGGGCGGAATATACGGAAGAAGTACCGAAAAGCCCGATCATCAAAAAGGAGCAGGCGATCATTGTTGAAAAGCCACAGCAGATGGCTTTGTTTACGGAAGATGATCTGAAAAAACAGCAGGTTGAAAATTTCGAGATCATCGGACAGGTATTTGATACGTACTGGATTCTGGCGCTGGCGGATAAAATTTATTATGTGGATCAGCACGCGGCGCATGAAAAGGTAAATTATGAGCGGTTTGTGAAGAGGCTGCATGAAAAGACGGAGATTCCGTCCCAGCAGCTTTCACCGCCGACGATCGTGACGCTGACTCCAAAGGAGCAGACTGCCTGGAAGGCACATGAGGAGCACTTTACAAGACTTGGCTTTGAACTGCAAGAGTTCGGAGAAGATGCGGTCGCGATCCGTGCGGTTCCGCTGGATCTGTACGGAAACGGAGAAAAGGAGCTGCTGCTTTCTGTGCTGGATGAACTGGTGCAGGCACCGGCTGCGGGAGATTCTTTCGCCGTGCTCAGCAAGATCGCCAGCATGTCCTGCAAAGCGGCAGTCAAAGGAAATCAGAAATTATCATTATCAGAAATAAAGGTGCTGATGCAGGAATTGTTAGCCTGCGACAACCCTTATAACTGTCCGCATGGAAGACCGACGATCATTTCCATGAGTAAATATGAACTGGAGCGTAAGTTTAAACGATGAAGAAAAAGGAAATGCTGATATTGACCGGGCCGACGGCAGTAGGGAAAACAAAGCTTTCCATCGAACTGGCGAAGGCGGTTGGCGGAGAGATCATTTCTGCGGATTCCGTGCAGGTGTATAAGAAGATGGATATTGGCTCTGCCAAGATCCTGCCTAAGGAAATGGGCGGTGTCAGACATCATCTGATCGACGTCCTTTCTCCTGATGAAAAATTTGATGTATTCCGGTTTTCGCAGATGGCGAAGGAAGCGATGCAAGGCATTTATGAGCGGGGACATATTCCGGTTCTGGTCGGCGGAACCGGATTTTATATTCAGGCTGTTTTGTATGATATTGCGTTTTCGGAGGAAGAAACGGACTCTGCGCTCAGAAGACAGCTTGAGGAAGAAGCGGCGCAGAAGGGCAATGCCTATATGCATGAAAAGCTGGCGGCGGTCGATCCGGAATCTGCCGCGGCGATCCATGAAAACAACAGCAAACGCGTGATCCGTGCCATTGAATATTATATGCAGACAGGAGAAAAGATCTCCGTGCACAATGCGAGGGAACATGAAAAAGAGTCGCCCTATGCCTTTTGTTATTTTGTGCTGAATGATGACCGGAAAAAGCTGTATGACCGGATCGATGCGCGTGTCGATCAGATGGTGGAAGAAGGCTTATACGAAGAAGTCAAAGGGCTGCTTGCGGACGGAATACCGCGCTCTGCCACATCCATGCAGGCGCTTGGCTACAAAGAAATGGCAGACCACATCTGTGGGGATTGTCCGCTGGAGGAAGCCATTTATCTGATCAAACGGGATACCAGACATTTTGCAAAACGCCAGCTGACATGGTTCCGCCGGGAGCGGGATGTCACATGGGTTGACAGGACTGCCTTTGCCGGGCAGGAAGATGAAATGCTTGCCTTTATGCTCGGGAAGGTGGATGAAATGCGGAATCTGAATACGTAATGATAGATACCGATGATGTTGAGGTCAAAACCACACAACTTTGATGTCTACGAATTGCTCCATGCTACGCATTCCCGCAATTCTACCCAATATTCGCATATCGTGGGATTATCATCCCACTTTTATGCTCATATCGGGGCGGGTCCCAAGGTCTTTCACCCACCTATGAGCAAGCTCATGTGGGTTTAGACCTTTTGACCCTGGCATCATAAAATATAATAAGACAGAATCGAGGATAAAACATGACTACATTACAGGAAATGTACGCTTCTCTGGGCATAGACACCCAGGTGCTTGCATTCGGAGAACATATTTTGGAAAATCTGAAGGATCGTTTTGCCGCGATCGACGAAACGGCGGAATATAACCAGTTGAAGGTGATTCGTGCCATGCAGAAGGCACGTGTCAGCGAAGCATGTCTGCTCGGTACAACCGGCTATGGCTACAATGATATCGGACGCGATACGCTGGAAGAGGTATATGCCAATCTGTTCCACGCGGAAGATGCACTGGTCAGACCACAGATCACCTGTGGCACACATGCACTGGCACTGGCACTGATGAGCAACCTGCGTCCGGGCGACGAACTGTTATCCCCTGTGGGAAAACCATATGATACGCTGGAGGAAGTGATCGGTATCCGTGAGTCCAAAGGCTCTCTGAAAGAATATGGCATATCTTACAGCCAGGTAGATCTTCTGCCGGATGGCAGCTTTGATTACGATGGTATCCGTGCAGCGATCCATGAAAAGACAAAGCTGGTAACGATCCAGCGCTCCAAAGGCTATGAACCGAGAAAAACCTTATCGGTGGAACGGATCGGCGAACTGATCTCTTTTATCAAATCATGCAAACCGGATGTACTCTGTATGGTAGATAACTGCTACGGCGAATTTGTAGAACGGATCGAGCCTGTGGAAGTCGGAGCGGATATGGTGGTCGGCTCCCTGATCAAGAATCCGGGCGGCGGTCTGGCGCCGATCGGTGGCTATATCGTCGGAAAGAAAGAATGTGTGGAAAACGCGGCTTACAGACTGACCTCTCCGGGACTGGGTAAAGAGGTTGGTGCCTCTCTTGGCGTACTGCCTGCTTTTTATCAGGGACTGTTTTTAGCACCGACCGTAACGGCAAGTGCTTTAAAGGGTGCGGTCTTTGCAGCAAATATTTTTGAAACACTTGGTTTTTCCGTTGTACCGGATGCAAAAGAAGACCGCTTTGACATTATTCAGGCAATCACCTTCAAAAAACCGGAGGCTGTGATCTCTTTCTGTAAGGGAATCCAGGCAGCTGCAAGCGTGGACAGCCACCTTTCACCGGAGCCGTGGGATATGCCGGGTTATGATGCACCGGTCATCATGGCGGCAGGAGCTTTTGTGTCCGGTTCTTCGATCGAACTTTCCGCAGACGGTCCGATCAAACCGCCGTATGCGGTATATATGCAGGGGGGACTGACTTTTCCACATGCAAAATTTGGCATGCTGAAAGCGCTGCAAAATATGAAAAATGACGGTATTTTGACGAAAGAACAGTGCAAAAGAATGAGTTTTTAGTCGAAAAAAAATAAACGAATTTTATATACATACTTTTTTGGGTGTGATAAGATATAACTAGTGTGATGATACAAATGAAGTGGAGGATACCATGAGAAGCAAGAACAGCTGGGCTCTTTTATTGATGATGTTGACAGGAATTGTAATCGGAGGTCTTTTGGGACAACTTCTTCCGTCAAGCTTCCTGAATTACGGGCAGAGCTTCGGGCTGACTTCGCCGATCGTACTGGATCTGGGTATTCTTGTCCTGACCTTTGGACTGACGATCCATATCACGGTCGCGAGCATCATCGGAATGGTAATTGCCATTATTTTATATCGTTTCCTGTAAAGCAGAGTGGGAGCTGCTTGTCTGGAGTAAGAACTGAATATGTATCAGACAAAAGAAAACGGCACAATACAGTCACTGCCCTATGATAAGTTTTTACAGCAGGGGGCAGAAAACCTGACAGAAGAGGAACTGATCGCGATCATATTGCGGACAGGAACCAGGGGAGAGGACGCTCTGACGCTTGCCTGCAGGGTTTTATCCGTCTGTGATAAGAGACATGGTATTTTGGGACTGCATCATGTGACGCTCGATCAGCTCATGCAGGTAAAGGGAATCGGTCTTGTCAAGGCCGTCAAACTGAAAGCGATCGCAGAGCTTTCCCGCAGGATGGCAGTTGCCAGAGTGGAAAAGGATGCGGTGTTCCGGAATCCGCAGGTTGTGGCACAGGCTTATATGGAACGGCTGCGGCATTTGGAAAAAGAGTATTGTATTGCACTGTATTTAGACACAAAAGACAGCAGGATAAAAGATGTCGAGTTGTCTATAGGTAACATTAATTCGTCCATTATGTCTGCCAGAGAATTATTTCGGCAGGCACTTTTATGTAACGCCGCATCGGTGATCATCATGCATAATCACCCAAGCGGAGATCCTTCGCCGAGCAGGGAAGATCTGCTTTTGACGGAGCGGATCGGGCAGGCGGCAGCGGTTATGGAAATTCCGTTACTTGACCATATTATTATCGGGGATAACACGTATATCAGTTTAAAGGAGAATGGAGTTTTATTAATGGCTTCGAGCGCATACGGTATCGATCTTGGTACCTGCAACATTAAAATTTACGGAAAAGGTGATGAATCGGTTTTCTGCCAGAAAAACATCATCGCGATTGAAAATAAGGACATTCTGTTTGCTTATGGGGATGAGGCGTTTGATATGTATGAGAAAGCGCCGGGGAATATCCACATTTCCTACCCGCTGTGCAACGGCGTGATCGCAGATATTAAAAATATGCAGACACTTGTAAAATGTTTTATAACGGATCTGGGCGGTGGAAGTGTCAAGCCGGCGGATTATTATATTGCGGTTCCGACCGATGTGACAGAGGTTGAGAAGAGAGCTTTTTACGACCTTGTAAAGAATGCAAATGTTAAGGCAAAACGTGTTATGGTTGTGGAAAAAGCAATTGCGGACGGGCTCGGACTGGATATTGATGTCAAAAATTCACAGGGCGTGCTGATCGTTGATGTCGGCTTTGATACAACGGAAATTTCCATTCTTTCCTTAGGCGGTATCGTATTGAGCAAGCTGATCAAGGTTGGCGGACAGAAATTTGATGATGCGATCCGTGCAGCTGTCAGAAAAGAGTACAGCCTGATCATCGGTGGCAAGACAGCAGAAAAGGTAAAAACATCTTTGGCTTCTCTGGAAGAGGAAGGTAAAAATGCGCTTGTTTACGGCCGTGATATCGTAACAGGACTTCCGGTAGAGCGTGAGATCCCGACAGATCTTGCACTGGACAGCTTAAAAGAGCATTTTAATTCGATCATTGATAATATCAAGGTTATTCTGGAGCGTACGCCACCGGAACTGGCTGCAGATATTTACAGACAGGGAATTTATCTGACCGGCGGGGCCTGTCAGGTCAGCCATCTGGCACAGTTGATCGCCAGTGGAACAGGACTGAAAGTGAATGTTGCAGAGCATCCGGTAGAAAGTGTTGCACTGGGACTTGCTCGTGTCATCAAGGATGATAATTATAAATCAGTTGCCTATGCGATTGAAGGAATGGGCAATGGAGGAAAATAATGAGAAGAAAACGGCAGAAGTTTACGATTCCAAGTAAATACTTATTGCTGATCATGACTTGTGTCTGCGTTTTATTTATGGCAGTTACCTTTTTTACGGATTTTCTGGCGTCTCCGCTCAGCAATTTTGCGGGTGGTGTGATCCTGCCCTTTCAGTCGGGGATCAGTAAGGTCGGCTCCTGGATGAATGTCCGTTCACAGGAACTGAAATCCATCCGGGATATCATGCAGGAAAATGAAGCATTGCAGGCGCAGGTGGATGCACTGACGATTGAAAACAACTCCCTGCAGCAGGATAAATATGAGCTGAACAATTTACGTGAATTATATAAGCTGGATGAAGAGTACGCAGACTACCGGAAAGTCGGAGCCCGTGTGGTATCGAAGGAAGCAGGAAACTGGTTTCATTCCTTTGTGATCAATAAAGGAAGTCTGGACGGGCTTGAGCCGGATATGAATGTCATGGCGGGAAGCGGTCTGGTCGGACATATTACAGAAGTGGGAGATAACTGGGCAAAGGTCATGGCGATCATTGATGACAATTCCAATGTCAGCGCTATGGTGCTTTCTACAGAGGATAGTTGTATCGTACAGGGCAATCTGGAGACGATGGATCAGGGTGTGATCACCTTCTCCAAGCTTGTAAACGGTGAAACAGCGGTAAAGGAGGGAGATAAGGTTGTAACCTCCTATATCAGTACCAAGTATCTTCCGGGTATTCTGATCGGCTATGTGACTCAGATCCAGTCTGATTCCAATAACCTGACAAGCTCCGGTACGATCACACCGGCTGTTGATTTTGCACATCTGGAAGAAGTGCTTGTGATCACGGACCAGAAAGCGTCTTATACAGAGGCGGGTGAAAACTGATGAAACGGAATATTTTTATAGTTATAACAGTCCTGCTGTGCTTTATCCTGCAGTCTACTGTATTCAGGTGGCTTGCATTCGGCGGGATCGCACCGAATCTGCTTGTGATCATCACAGCAACCTTCGGATTCATGTGCGGACAGAAATGCGGTCTCTGGGTAGGCTTTTTTTCCGGTCTGTTATATGATATTTTTTTCGGAAATGTTTTATGCTTTTATGCACTTATTTTTATGTATCTTGGCTTTGCAAACGGATATTTCAAGCAGATCTTCTTTAAAGAGGATATCAAGCTGCCGATCCTTCTGATCACACTCAGCGATCTTTCCTATGGACTTGTCAGCTACATATTGCTTTTCCTTTTGCGTGGCAGATTCCACTTCCTGCACTATCTGATGCATGTGATAGTACCGGAGATCATTTATACAGTTTTGGTAACACTGATCCTGTATCCGCTGATCCGTATGATCAACGGAAAACTGGATGGAACAGAAAAAAGGAGCGAGGACGGTTTTGCTTAAATCGATAAAAGAATCAGTGATCAATATGGTAACGTCAAGAGTCTTTGTACTGATCATTGTGTTTACCTGTCTGTCAGGTATCCTGATCTATCGCCTCTTTTCTCTTCAGATCGTTCATGGGGAAGAATATCTGGACGGTTTTAAACTGAAGATCAGAAAGGAACGTACCATTGCCAGTACAAGAGGCAATATTTATGACCGTAACGGAGAGCTTATGGCATATAATGAGCTGGCGTACTCCGTTACGATAGAAGATGTATATGAGTCCGGCAGGACAAAAAATGCACAGCTGAACGGGACAATCTCCAGGCTGATCGATATGATAGAAGAAAACAATGATAAGATCATCAATGATTTTGATATTGTGCTGGATGAAAATAATCAATATGCCTTTACGGTGGAAGGAAAAACGCTGCTGCGTTTTCTGGCGGATATATATGGAAAGCCCAAGACAGAAGATCTGGAATATGCAGAGCGTACTGCTACGGCAGAAGAGGTGATTTCCTATTTGGCAGGGACAAAGAAATTTGCGATCGGAGAATATCTGGATCCGGATGACAGAAATTCTGATTTTATCGTGGGCAGCGGTTATACAAAAGAAAAGCTGTTGCAGATGGTAACGATCCGCTATGCCATGAGTCTGAACAGTTATCAGAAATACATTGCGACAACAGTTGCCAAGGATGTTTCCGATGAAACAGTTGCCATGATCATGGAAAATGCGGATGTGCTGGATGGTGTATCCGTGACGGAGGATACGATCCGCAAGTATGTAGACAGTGTGTATTATTCCCATATCATCGGTTATATCGGCAAGATTTCCGATGATGAATATGCACAGCTTTCCGAAGAGGATGAAAAGTATTCCCTGACGGACATTGTCGGTAAATCCGGTATTGAGCAGTATATGGAAACAACACTGCAGGGTACCAAAGGAACGGAAACCGTTTATGTGGATAACATGGGTAAGGTCATCGAAACGAGTGACCGGAAGGAACCGGCTGCGGGCAATAATGTCTATCTGACGATCGATATGAAGCTGCAGAAGGCGGTATATAACCTGCTCGAACAGAAGATCGCGGGTATTCTGGTATCCAAGATCCGTAATATCAAGGAATTTACGCTGGGAGAAAACGAATCGGCAAGTAAACTGCAGATCCCAATTTATGATGTGTATTTTGCATTATTTAATAATGGTGTAATAGATACCGGTAATTTTCAGAAAGATACTGCCAAAGATACGGAAAAGACAGTATATCAGACGTTTTTGAATAAGCAGGCTTCCGTGGTGGATACGCTGCATACCGAGCTTGCGACCAACGCCACGACCTATAATAATCTTTCCCTGGAATACCAGGTGTATGAGCTTGCGATCGTTTCCATGCTGGAAGATAACGGTGTGATCATGACAGACGAGATCGACAAAGAGGACAGTACTTATCTTGCATGGAAAAAGGATGAGGTGATCAGCCTTCAGGAATACCTGACGTATCTGATCTCCAAGGGCTGGATCGATATTACAAAGCTTTCTCTGGAATCCCAGTACTCCGATTCCGAAGAAATCTATGCGCGTCTGATCGATTACATTGATGAAAATCTGATAAAAGATTCTTATTTTAACAAGCGGCTTTACAAATATATGCTGCTGGACGATCAGATCACGGGCGCGCAGGTATGTATGCTTCTGTTTGAACAGAATATCATTGATGGGACGGATGAAGAAAAACAGGCAGTACAAAGCGGTAGTAAATCCGCTTACAGCTTTATGCTGGAGAAGATAGAAAATCTGGATATCACACCTGCACAGCTGGCACTTGATCCATGCTCCGGTTCCTGTGTGGTAACGGATACCAAGACAGGGGAAGTGCTTGCCCTGGTGACATATCCGGGCTATGATAACAACCGGCTGACAAATTCGATCGATTCCGATTATTATAATAAAATTTACTATGATCTGTCACAGCCGATGTGGAATTATGCAACGCAGCAGTTGTCTGCACCCGGTTCTACCTTCAAGATGGTATCGGCGGCGACAGCACTGGAAAATAATGTTGTGGGACTGAATGAAACGATCACCTGTAAGGGAACCTGGGATACGTTAAGTCCGCCGGCGCGATGCTGGATCGCACCGAACGGTTCACATGGACCGCTTGATATTTCAGGGGCGATCGAACATTCCTGTAACTATTTCTTCTATGAAGTGGGTTATCGTTTGAGCCGTAATAACGGTGTTTATGATAGCGATACCGGACTGGAAAAGCTGGCTTATTATGCAGATCAGTTCGGACTTTCAGACAAATCCGGCGTGGAGATTTCGGAAAGCGCACCAAAGGTATCTGATTTTGATGCGATCCGTTCTGCGATCGGACAGGGTACAAACAACTATTCAACGGTCGGACTGGCAAGGTATGTGACAACAGTTGCAAACAGCGGAAGCTGTTATAACCTGAGCCTGCTTTCCAAAGCGACAGATGCGGATGGCAATCTGATCGCCGACTATACACCGACGCTGCGCAATACGGTTGATTTGAAGCAGAGTACATGGGATGCAATTCATCAGGGTATGCGTAAAGTAGTGGAAGATAAGGATTACTACAAGGATCTGACGATCCAGGTTGCGGGAAAAACAGGTACGGCGCAGGAAAACAGAAAACGTGCAAATCACGCGCTGTTTGTATGCTATGCACCGTATGAGCAGCCACAGATCGCCATCGCAACAAGAATCGCATTCGGATATGCTTCCGATTATGCGGCGCAGGTGACAAAAGATATTGTGAAGTACTACTTTAAGCTGGAGGATGAATCCAGTCTGATCACCGGAACTGCAGAATCTACCAATGTGGTACAAAGTGCGGGAGATTAAACAGATAAAGCTGAAAGAGGTGGAAGTATGAAAGACATAGTCAGACTCAAGAGCTATCCCAATGGCATCAGGATCGTCATTGCGGAGGATGCCCTTTTTGGAGATGTTCTGGCAGAAGTCTCCGAAAAATTTAAAGATTCCGAACGCTTTTTCGGAAAAGCAAAACTGGCGGTCACCTTTGAAGGCAGGAAAAATACGCAGGAAGAGGAAGATGCCATCTTAGATACCATCCGGCAGGAAAGCAGTGTGAATATTGTCTGTGTGGTCGAAAAAGAAAAGGAAGAAAGCTTTGAACGACCTCTGGCGCGTATTGAGGAAATGGCACAGGGCGATTTTGCACAATTTTACCGTGGCAGCCTGTCTGGAAAGAAAATTCTGGAGACAGAGCAGAGCCTGATCGTGCTCGGAGATGTCTGTAAAGGAAGCTGTGTGGTGTCCAAAAAGGATATTGTTGTTTTGGGAACACTTTCCGGAAGTGCCTATGCGGGAGTGGACGGAAAAGCCCATTTTATTGCTGCGCTTCATATGGAGCCCGAATCTGTCCGGATCGGCGAACACAGGGGAAAATACAAAAGTAAAGGGCTGTTCGGTAAGTCTAAAAAGGACAAGCCGCAGATTGCATATTTAAAAGAGAACGAGATCCGGTTCGAGGATCTTGACCTTACAGAAGAATTACTGCAGAATCTGTAAAGACTGCAGGGGACAAATATTTCATGAGCTGGAGGAAAACTATGAGTGAAGTAATTGTCATTACATCTGGTAAGGGCGGTGTCGGAAAAACAACGACATGCGCAAACATTGGAACTGGACTTGCCTGTCAGGGTAAGAAGGTTGTCCTGATCGCTACGGATATCGGACTTCGGAATCTGGATGTCGTTATGGGACTGGAAAACCGGATCGTATATAATCTGGTTGATGTTGTGGAAGGAAACTGCAGGGTAAAACAGGCACTGATTAAGGATAAACGATATCCGGGTCTTTATCTGCTTCCCTGTGCACAGACAAGAGATAAATCGGCAGTTAATCCGGAGCAGATGAAAAAGCTGACCGCACAGCTGAAGGAGCAGTTTGATTACATACTTCTGGATTGCCCGGCAGGGATCGAACAGGGCTTTCAGAATGCAATCGCGGGAGCAGACAGGGCAATTGTGGTGACAACACCGGAGGTGTCAGCCATCCGCGATGCTGACAGGATCATCGGTCTTCTGCATGCATATGAGGTGGGCAGGATCGATCTGATCGTTAACAGGCTCCGCAATGATATGATCAAACGCGGCGATATGATGAGTGTGGCAGATGTGGTGGATATTTTATCGGTGGATCTGCTCGGTGCTGTATATGATGATGAGGCGGTCGTGGTATCCACCAATCATGGAGAACCGCTTGTATGTGG